>Ga0210377_10001157_pt1 | contig 24298 bp, 28 predicted proteins | sample PLM4_65_b1redo_FD_155480 | JGI IMG/M metagenome (GOLD analysis project Ga0210377, IMG submission 155480) | Groundwater sediment microbial communities from an aquifer in East River, Colorado, USA - PLM4_65_b1 redo | ecosystem: Environmental > Terrestrial > Soil > Riparian zone | place: USA: East...
AAAGCAATTGACATGCCCAAGGCCATCCCGAGCCAAACATTCAAGCGGGCCCCCAGAACCAAGAAAAAAGACGCTACCCAGGACGAGATGTTTTAGCAGAACCATGTTCCGCTTTGCTGTATTTTCCGCCGTCTCTTCTGAGCCGCAAGCGCGCGAAGACAAGGCCTCCCTCGAGGATCAGGTCAAAACCGCGCGCGCCGCAGGATTGCAGCAGGGCGGTATGGAAACAGCCGGTCCCTTTATCCTGGATGGATACAGTCGAACCGGCTATATAAACTTATCGGATGCCCTTGAAGATATCCCGCCATTGGCCGAAGCGATCGAAGGCATTGAGCAGGACCGCTATGATGTGCTGATCATGGACAACATCGAACGCATGGGAGATCTGGCGCCTATGCTGTCAACCTTATTCAAGAAGCATAAAAAACAACTGCACTCCGCGCGCCAGTCCGGACCCATTCGCGAACCCGCAGCATACGATCCCACCTCGGATGAATCTGGTGATATCCTCATCCACGTTGAGGGCATCATTCAGAAGTACCGGCTCAACAAGCTGCGCCGCGGCTGGAATATTGGCATCCCACGGCGACTCGAAAGGGGGTTACCGGCTTTCCGCGTTCCCTTTGGCTATGACCGCATCAGCAAAGATGTCCCACCGCAACAAAATCAATATGCCCCATACGTGGTCAAGATGAAGGACTGGCTGCTCGAAGGCCGGGCCCTGACCTGGATCGCTGAACGGCTCGACACCGCCCAGATCCCTCCGTCAACCAAAACGAACACGCACTGGCACGTTGCGTCCATCCGCCATATTCTCCTGAACCCGTTCTATGCCGGCATCGTGGCCATCGGGCAAAAGCGAATGGAACGCTCTGGGACAGGCAGGATCTATCGCCAGCGTACTCCTCAAAGCGAGTGGACGCGCGGCGCCGGTGCGCACAAGGCACTCTGGGGCGAAGACACACTGCTGGCCATCCAGAATGAGTTCGCCCGTCGCATGGGTCTAAAGAATTATGCCAAGACGATCTATCCGCTGGCCGGCCTGATGCGCTGCACAGTCTGCGAACAAAAGCTGGTACGCCGACGCACCAGTCGCAATGGAAGGTGGCTGCCCGCGCTCGGCTGCAAGTTTGGTCATGCGCATGTTACCATCGAATACGAAAAGGCCATTCAGTTATTGACTACCCAACTCGAAAAGGAATTGCAAGATTTGAAGCTAAACCCTCTCGCGCCAAAGGAAGAAGAAGCGCGCCTACGGGCTGACCTGGACAATCTCAAGACACGTCGCGCCCGGGTCCAGGAAGGATATGAATCGGGTCTCTACAAGCTCGAGGAGGCATCCGTCAAACTGAAGGAACTTGAACGACTTGAAGCCACGGCACAGCAGCAAGTTGCGGATCTGGAACACTCCCGGCAGACACGCGCCGAGGTCAAGATCCTGGCTGCAGGCTTGTCGGAGCTGGATCTCGATGAGCTGCAGGCATGGATCGCGGACGATGACTCTGCGGTTATTAACCGCCTGCTCTCCCTGCTTTGCCAAACCATCTGGGTCGATCCCCAGCACCACATGCAGATCGATTGGCGGGAGTAATGTTCCGTCAAATTCTCGCTGCTTCAAACGTACTAAAAAGTGGCGGAATGATTCTTTTTTTTCAGAACGGCGGCGTAAATTTCCACCATCTCGGCAATTACTTTTTACAGGGCGTATGCTAGAATCTAAAACCAGATGTATTTTGATTGGTGCAAGGTGCGCACGCGCCGAAGATCCCCGCGCCCCTGCCCACCCTGGAGGAAGAATGACAAGTAAGGCCGCCACCTGGCTGTTCGAACAGAGAACGTCCCGCAACCTTTCCCTGCGCGAGTTGGCATTAGATACGGGTCTCACGCATACAACAATTTCGGATGCAGAACGGGGGAAAGCCAGCCCGGAGACCTGGAAGACCTTGGCCGAGCATTTCAAAACGCCGGCTATCACTGTCTTGCAATGGTCTGGCTTCCTGGAAGCAATCCCCACTAAAGATCAGCTGATCGAACAAATCGATAACGATCTGAACCGGATGAGCCCGGATGGCCGGAAGGTCGCCGCGGCTCTCGTTCGCTCCCTGCTCGAATCTCAATAAATGTAACTTTTTGCACTCGCGCGCGCGTTCCCTTTTTGCGCGCCTGTCGTCATGTGTGCATAGGAGACCGGGCTATGCAAACATCACAACGGCAACAACTGCAGGGAAAAAGCTATGGTCAGATCCTGATCGTGCGCATGCTGATTGGCTTGATACGGTTTCTCTTTGATATCCCCTCGTTCCTGAAATTCCTGGCCAGCGGGGAAGTTGAATCCAAACCCCATCGCTAACCTACCTGCCCGGCCGGAGCAAGCTCCTTTAAACAAACAGATGGATCACCGGGGTGAGGGGGGCACCCAAGTGATCCAAAAAAGATTCTATCATAGGAATGATTAACCGGCAATTTTCAATAACGCCTCGCCGGTCAATACGGCTTCAGCCAAGATGAAGTTGACGTGCCGTAAATGCTCCACGTGCTGCCAGCCAACCCCGCCCAGCTCGTTCATCTCTTCCCCAACCTGGTGCAGCTGAGAAAAAGAGCGCTGGAGCTTTTCCAGCTCCAGCGAGTAAACTTCCTTCGGATCCGTGGTGTATTGTCTCTTTGCCATCACGCCACCTCTGCATATTCCCCTATGTCGTGCAGGCGATCTTTGAGATCGATCAACGTCTCGATGATGCTCGTCAAATCCCCGACATGACCCCAGTGGTGGCCACCGGGCTTCGTGCTGGCCTTGCGATCGTGCTTGTCCAGGCCGGCTTCGATCTGCTTCAGCAGCTTCCTGATCGCCGCCTGCTTGGCTTCGTATTCCTTGAGTGGATCCGCTTTGGCTAAATTTCTTGTTTGTGTAATCATGACACATCTCCTTTGTTGATGATGTTGTCATTAGGCCGTAGAGTGAAGGGGAAAGCAAGCAGATAGAGTTGCGGAAGCATGTCGAAAAACCAAAATTCAGCGGTTGAATTTTGGAATGAAAGATCGTATAATCAGAGAGGAGTCAGCTTCGCCCACTGGCTCCTCTCGTGTGAGGGACGCCGGTCCCACGAGACAATTCGTAGCCTTGTGCTACATCCAGAAGTCCACCGCCCGGGTGTAAATCGAGGTGGTGGATTTCGCTTTTAGGGAAGCCACTCCCATGTGGCCATCACAACGGCTAGGGGATACATTTCCGCGAACACGCGGACCTCGAAGGCCCATCCAAACAACAGATACAGGACCATCAGGGCTGGCGCAAAGATGGCAAATGCAGTCCGCAAAAAGATCGGCTTCGTATGCCAACTGCGCATGCACATCCATAGGACTGCCAGCACCGCAACAAAGAAGAGCAGCGACTGCCAGGGATACTTCACGTGATCAGCAGCATTCTCCTGCAGACGAAACAGAAACGGCACGCCGGCATTCTCTGCAAATGTGTCCATCAGCCAAAGCCGTATGCCAATAAACACGAAGCCCTGATAAGCAATCCCCACAACCCAATCTCTGCGCTCCAGCCGGGAGAAATAATAGACCGTGAAGAGGATAGCCAGCAGGAAGGTTGTCTCACGGTTCAAGCAGGCCAGGGGAAACAACACATAATACTGACCGAACTTGCCGCGCGCCAGCAAACCCAGGGAGACCGCAAAGAACATGGCAGTGCTCAGGTCATAGACCTTGCACTCTTCAAAAAACAGGAGCATGAACAATTCCACGGCCGCTGCGGCGACGATGAAATCCTGTAGATCCTCAACGCTTGAACGCCGTGAGTAAATGCTTGATAGCATAGAACAACCCGATCGCAGAAAGAACGATCACCACATTGAGCGCCAGGTCCGCACGCAGCCCCAACGTTACGAGCACGTGCGCCAGCCACGGAACCAGCGCCCGATAGACATACGGCTTCTCTTCGAACCCCAGCACGATGATCTGTGCCTTCACCAGATTATCCAAATAGGTCCACCTGGCGTATTCGAGAGCCGTCAGCATGACCACGCAAAGCAAGGCCGATCTAATGAGGAGTGCGTTACGTTTCTTCACGGGTTGTTCAACATGTAAAATCGAACAAACCAAACGATGACCCCAATAAATCCAAGCACTCCTGAAACACTCAGGGTAATAATGATGGCCCGCCCGGCCTGTCGAAATGTATCTCTCCACCATTCCGCTCTTTTTTCCTCCTCCAATTTTTCCCTCTCCACATAAGTCGACTCAGCCAGCTTCTTGACTCGCTCGCTTGTGTCGATAGCCGCAGGTGTGTCGCTCTTTTTCATTTCCTTTTTGGCAGCCACGATTTTGATCCGCTTTTCCAGGATCTCCCGCTCCTGGTCTACCTCAAACAACTCCTCCTCGAGGCGCCGGACCCTGGTCTCTGTCAAAGACTTGGAAAGAGATTCAAGGATCCCGAAGACATCGATCAATGACCGCTGCATATTCGCAATGCGGTTCGATACCAGCCTTATCTCCTCCTGGATAGCCCTCTTCATTTCTTCCGACAGCTTTAGCGCATCGGCAGAGGTCATCGGGTCGGTGGGTCGTTGTTCGTCTTTACTCATGACTGCTTCCATTCTCCCCGACAAGCTCAATAAACTTTTCCACAACTGCGGGGTCGAAAAGCCTCCCGCTCTGTTCTTTGATATGATCCAGGACAATCTTTTGACCGAGGCCCTGCCGATATACCCTGTCTGAGATCATAGCGTCATACACATCAATAACCGAAAAGATCCGCGCGGCAAGTGGAATTGCTTTGCCCTTCAAGCCGCGTGGATACCCTGACCCATCCCAGGCCTCGTGGTGGCAATAGGGAATATCCATGGATGTTTCCAGGAACTTGATCGGCTTCATCAGTATATACGCCAATTCCGGGTGCAGGCTCATCGTGGCCCGCTCATCCTCGGTCAATTGGCCATCCTTGAGCAATATTGAATCCGGGATGCCCATCTTCCCGATATCGTGCAGCAATGCCCCGCGTCGGTAATCGACGATTTTGGCCTCATCAACGCCCATCCGCCGCGCAAGCATAACTGTCTTTTCCACAACACGAACTGAATGGCCTTTCGTCTCTCGGTTGCGTAGCTCCAATGCCTGGGCCCATCCGGAAATCGTCTGGTCGTACGCCTCTACCAGAGCAACGTGTTTCTGCTCCAGTTTCTGCTCCATCTGTTTTCTGTGCGTGACCACATCAAACACCGCCGTGAACGTCCCGCGCTCATGCGAAAATACATTGATCTCAAACCAATCCCGGAGAGCAGTCACATATCGCGTAAAACATATCGGTATCAATGTCTCCGCCACGCGCCTGTAAATCTCAAGAAGTTCCGGATCGAGGGTGTGTATCCCTGGGACAAGCTCACTCCCAAGCTTACCGGCCGCATTTTTCAAACCAGTCTGCTGCTCAAAGGCGGGATTGACAACGAGATACATCCAATCCACTGCCTTACCATCCTCATAGACAATCTTACAGTGAGCAAACCCGTTCAGCATGTTATCGAACAGGAGTTTATACAGGTTCCCGTTTTTCATGGACGATAAGGACTCCGTGTCACGGCCGCCACTTCGCTGGCTTTCAATCGTCGTACGCGATGGAGAGGAACATAGTTGGGGGATGAAAAATACAGAGCATAGGGCGAGCCTGATTCTCCGAAGAACGAGAACGGATCCACGCGCCACGGACCCGTCTTCGACGGCTGCCGATCATAGCCGAAGGGCGTGGCGATCGTCGCGCGGTGCACCAGGTGCGGATGAGTGGTCCAGTTGAAGGTCAACGCGTTGGGTGCTGGGTGGATCCCATTCCATACTTCGATCTCGATGCACGGCTCTCCATAACGGGTGACAGGCGTATGCCTCGCGGATTTGACTACATTGCCTCCGCATGCCACTTCCAGCTGCCTGGCCGTTCCGGATTTCAACCGCTGGCCAAGGATGCGCTCAGCAATATAGTTGGCATGCACATCTGTGCCGGCGTGGTTCGTGGCAAAGCGCCTCGAGTCGGTGAATGTGCTCCACTCGCTGGCAATCTTGCGCTGCTGCTCGCGGCTCAACCGATTCCAGGCGGCCGTGCCAAACACCGTGCCATACTGCGAGAGCACGCACAGATCAAACCAGAACCATTGAATCACCTTGGTGAGCGGCATGCCCTTCCGCTCCGTGAAAGGGACCATCTCCGGATAGCCGTGATCATCCAGCAGACCATCGTCGCGGGCCCAGAGCGGCCGCGGCCAGTGCTCCCAGACGTCCGTGTCGAAGTCATGGAGCAACACGTAAAAATCGGTCAGCGGATCATCGACCGGTGGCGCCGGCGTGACGGAATAGATATCGACCTGAACGCGCATTACCCTTCCTTTTTGGCTACAATGCCGCGCGCTGCATAGAGATCGCCTGGCGCTTTCACGTCATGCAGGATCACATCGACCGTGATGGTTGCGTCTTCAGGTGGGGCAGGGGGAGCAGTCTCTTCGATGTTCGGGCCATATGCCCAGGCTTCGGTTTGCGAGACGGGTACATTGAAGACAGTCATCACCGGCGCACCATCGCGCGTCGCATTCTTCAGGTGATACCAGAACGCGCCGTTTACCATTTCCTTGCGATCGGCTTCAATCAGGTCGTTCGCCTGCAGGTCGCCGATATCTTTATACGTACCGCCAGGCATGCTGGTGCGCACATTGGTAAGGGTTTTTATTCTTCCTTTGATGATCAGCATGGGAGTACCTCCATTGTCAGGTTCGGTTGGCGCGGTCAGGCCGATGGCCGCAGCGTAATCAGGATTGATCAAATTCAGGTCGACGTTGTTTCCAGGGATGCCTTTGATCACACCATCGTCGGTATATTGCCAGAGTCCGATATTGCTTTTCGATAATCCGCGCGGCACGATCCAGGCAGGGATCTCGTTTGTCAAATCCGGGCTGGGTGGATATTCGGCGATCCATAATATTTCTGACTTCAGCCATTCCGGACAGACATTATTGGGATACAGCGCCTCGAGCATCAGCTGCGTGCTGTAGATAACCGGCCGGATCCCAGTCCGCAGTTGCGTCCAGTCGAGGAAGTTCTTGATCTCGGCCAGGCTGATCCCATCCACTTCCATATCGCACGCCAGGACCTCATCCCCGCGCAGGCCCACCTGCAGGATGATCTCGCAGAACCAATCCGCCTGCTCGATCTCATCACCTGACAACATGTAGTGGAAAGCGCCCAGGCGAATGCCAGCATCCCGAATGCTATCGGCATATTCTGCATACTTCGCGTCCAGGAACCATGTGCCCTGGGTGGCCTTGGTGATGATCAGCCAGGGCTTCGGGTCCAGCGCGTTGAAATTTGGGACCTCGATCCAGTGCGAAATATCAGCGATGCAGGGCTGTTTAATAATCATCGGCCTCGTGTGTCGATCCAGCCGCGGGTAATAATGATGAGGTTGGTGGATGCGACATTCGACCGTGCAGCGATCTGCGCGCTGGTGTCGGTCCAGACCACAAGATTACTCGATGCTCCGGCTCCGCCTGAGACATCGTAGATATTTGCGGTTGTGTTATAAGCTGCCGCCACGTCTGCCTGAGCGAGTGAACGGGCATACACCGCAGCATAGTTGGCAACCTTCCATGTAAATCCGGTTAGGTTCGCCCTCAATGCGATTCCGGTTGGGACACTTGGTAGGGTGTAGGTTGTTGAGGATGTTCCAAGATCGGACACGTTCACGTCCACAACAGGGGTCTTGAGTTCAAAGTAATCACCGACCTGTGTGAACGGCAGGATCACGCCACCAACTCGAACAATGGAACCGATACGCCTCTGTTGAGTATAGCCACCAGGAAGGGCTGGGGTGGTAGGAGAAAGCGATGCCAGGATGTCTCCGTTGCCCCCACCCACGATAGCAAAGATGTGATAAGTTCCATTGCCAACTGATCCGGTATCCAGCATTCCCTGATTGTTTCCCGTGGCGAAATTCGCATCCAGCTTTTTAGTCAGAGCACCGCCAGTGTCTATGTTTGCGCCGTCAGTGTCGCTTCTGGCATAACACCATGAAACATCTATATCGTTGGTAGGGTCGGTGACATTGTTTGAAAGCACCCCACCATATAAAAACCCTTGCTGGAACCTGAACGGTGGAACGAGCGAGGCTGCCGGTACTCCCTCAAATTTTCCAGTAGCCTCATTCCATTGAATGAAATCGGCATCTCCCATAGTCGCGAGCAGCCCGTCCAACTCATAAACATCATCGAGAGTAAGTGCATGGGTATGTCCTGTTGGAGATTTTTCGGTATCCAATTCATTGATTGCCGCCTGTGTAGTAATGGCAGTAATATCTCCTGCGGGAGTGTTGGTAATCAGGCTGGCATCATAATCACCAGCTACGGCGACGACGACTCCGGTTCTGCCAAAGACCGAGTCTACCGCCCCTCCTCCTGCCCCAGGAGCCTGCCAAACTGCCGCGCCTACCGCGACACTTAATGCGGTATAGGCTGCTCCACCTACCTCGTCAATCCAAACATCGCCAACTTCAAAGCCAAGACTACTGTCATCGCTGACCGTTGGGGCAACTGCATTGCCGGGAAACAAACGTGTGTAAGGATGAGTTGTCATTATACGTTTGCCCTCAACCAGTCCATCGCAGCCGCCATCACCAAACTTGCCGGCGCCATTCTCAGACCGGCCTTAGCCGCCGTGAACGTGAAAGCCTGTGTTGCGATCAAAAGCCACACTTTCCCCTCACTTGAATAATAAAAACTGACATTATTGGAGCCATCCCTAACGATACGTAAATACATCTCACTCCTGCCGGAATTGGTAGCTCCCCGTTGTGTAAATGAGGCTGATGCGTATGTGTAAGCAATAACCTGGAACACGTCACTTGCACCAATGTACAGTAGTGAGATCATCGCCCTGTTTGCCATTGTGCTGTCTCCAACAGTCAACCCTACCGATATATTAGACGCAGATGTTCCCACCTCGCCGCCCAACGCAATTTTGCATCTAATGTCAAACGCACCTGCCGGCGCCCAATCAAATGTACCAAGCGACTCGGCGGCGCTATTGTCCTCAATGTACAAATGGCTTTTTACGGTGCTGTCTACATTCTCAACATCAATGGCAGGCGACCAGGTAAGCGGACTCGCACCAGAGTCGAATTCATAAGACACACCTGCACCGCCTGCTCCCGCAATGTCAGGCGAACCGGCGAGGCCAGGAATAACAACCTCTACGCTTAGGCCACCACTTGAAGCAGAAACAAGATATTCAGCGTCACTCGGTGCGCCCGCTGCCGCCTCTTCGATGTTCGTTACTACATCGCTCTCGTCTACGCGTTTGAGTTTGCCATCAGCCGAATCAATAAAGAGTTTCTGCTTGCCAGCATCGGGCGTGGTTGGCGTATCGCCTTGTTCAACCAAAGTAAGATGTGGTGAATTGTTGTTAGCTACTGTTGTCATAATTTCTCCTAATCCGAATAAATCCAATCCGTACCATCTTCGGTGGTCACTGGCACAGGCGGGAAAGTGACACCATCCTCCATGACCAATTCCCCTGATCCATCACTTTCATGCGTGTGCCCGAGCACGGAATAAAACCCATCGGAATATGTTTTCAGTAATGATTTTATATTTGCCCACGTAATGCTTTTCAATAGGGCGTCCACAATATCCCAAAAACCAAACTTGTCCCCATCGGCGGGTGTATCCGCCGCGGCATCGTTGATCTGCAAGCCGGAGTCCTTTGCCACCATGCCCAACGGGAATGGCACATGAATGTGCTCATCCAATAGTTCGTCCTGGCCGTCAAAAAACAGGATGTAAGCAACCAGACACATCCCCGGATCGAGGGCGGGAATGTCCGCTACCGTGGCAATATCCGGCGCCCCGAATGCAGTTCCGTCATGGATGGATAGGACTCCGTCATCGTCTGCCTCGATGCTCACATACTTAGCCCCGGAAGTCACCACATAAGAGGAGAGGTCTATGTTCTGTGTGGTAATCATCTTCAGCCCCGTAGTCATAGGCACAACATCGCCAAACACCCGCACGACAAAACCTGCTGCATCGAAAACACGCACTGATAGTTGTACGATCTGTTTGCGGTGAAGGTTGAGCCTGTCCCCGCCGCCCTCTTCATGCTGTTCGTGATGATAGGCAATCTGGCCGCCTGCTGCGGGGGTAGGGTAATCTTCCATCACCTCTATGATCTGCCATATGGTCGGAAGCGACTTACTGCGTCCCACTTTCAAATGCAGGTCAAACACAGGAGGAACATTCGCAGTGTTATGGACTGGAATGACTTTGCCGTTATAAAGGCGTGCGTTGAGAACTCCTGGGATGGCGGTCAAGACCACACCGGAAAGATCACCGAGGCGGACAAACTGATAGTCAACCCACTCTGAGCCGTGTTCCTGTATCTCGTCCCTAACGAGTTGTGGGATATTCTTTGGCATCTAATACCCCACCACGCGCACCATATCTATACTTGGGATCGGAGCCACCTGGGATAGATACCCCTCTTTATTTATCCAAATCACGCCGAAGTCCTCGGTATAGCGAATGGATGATCCGCCAGCCGCGACCCAACGTTGCGTTGATCCGGCGTACCGGAAATGCCAGTTCCCAACAGGCAGGCTCGCTAATGCAACAATGGTTGCACCTCCGTCGCTGGATTTCCCTTTGTGCGCAGTGGTAAACGCATCCAACATGAGGAATGTCCCTGTGGGGTCACAGTCCTGATAATTCTCCACATGAGGATTCGCCCCAAGAGGTCCGATAGTGTTGTAATCTGTATCCAGTGCAGAGGAATAAACAGGAGAATACGCTGCTCCATTTCCTGTGGACGAATACCATACACCCGCACTACCATCTACGTTGTGAAAAACCTTGTCCGTAGCGCCTGCCCGAAAGTGTTGGTACATCCCAGAGGAAAGCAAATCCGAAGCCGAAAGGATGGATGTCCCGGCTGGATTGATTGTCCAGTGTGATGCACGGACAAAGGCATTGCTCGGCCCGGACAGAAGCCAGGCACCGAATCCATAGGAGAGGGAAGCCACATAATTAATCGCGGAATATCCGGTTATATCAAGCCCCGATGTCCAACTCGTCCCACTACCGACATATAGTTTCGCGGCACTACCGCCAGCTTTTCCTACTATGAGATAGGCTGCTTGTCCAGTCAACGGATTGACGGCCAGTGCTCGTACTGCCCATTCACTATATGTAGGCGCAGGAAATTTAACTTTTAGGGATGCCAAGTCCTCTAAAATGGTAAATGTGCCGCCTATGGAAGAAGCATAAGCGATGAAGATGTCAGGCCTCAAATGCCCTGGGTAATCTGCCTCACGATAGGCCACATAAATCCCACCAGAAGGCGTCACGCAAATCGCATTGATGTTTTGGTACTGCATATCAGTCAGACCACCGTTGACAGAAACCCAATGAGGCCCGGCCTGGTGGAAGTCACTCGAATACAGGAGTCCATAAGTCGTGTCATGGATCAGCACCCTCTTGGCGCCTTCGACTGTCGGCTCTGTCGTACCGGGAAGGATGATTGGAATGTCAGGCAGACTCGGCAAGGGTGGGGTCGGCGGGATGGAAACATCACCACTGCCTGGCACGTCACCATTGACCGCCAGTCCTTCCAGGGTCTCAGCTTCAAAGGTAACTTCCGTGTGCAGGTATCCTGTGTTTTTGTCCTGCACATATGCCACGGACTTTGGAATGAGTCCGCCGTTGTAGGCAACCCCGCGCACATTATCTGCTGCTGCAATGTTGATCGTACACTTCTGGCGCGGGAAGCAACCTATCAGCCTGTTGTTGGCACTGAGGACAATCGGTATATCCGGCAGTGGGTTATTCTTCCACTCAAAGTACAGGCCGCACAATGTATTGGCCTGCGCCTGCGATGAAAGCAATAAACGATCCACAAGTTCAGGTCTGCCATAGTGGGGATATGCATGGCCGGGGGAAAGAGAAAAGTAAGCAACCCCGTTCCCTAAACTGTCCACTGCGACTCCAGATAGCGAGACTCCCGCAGTCGGCTGCACGATCACGCGCTCGAAATTGATCTCACCTTCCCAATCCTCCTCAGTAATAGCCATGACAGTCGGCCACGACCGACTCGCTACGGGAACCAGTTGAGGATGAGTCTCGATGAAAAGCTGATTATGTTCATTCACCCCGGCGCGTGCAAAGATTTGCATGAAGCCTATTTCTCTTATCTGCTCCCACAAGTTTTGTGCCAGGGAGGATGTTTCCTTCGTGTACTTCGTGTCATCCGGCAGGAACACATCCATGATCCGTGTTGCCGTGGTGCGCCAGTGAAGGAAATGCCATAAGCCCTTGCGGACGGTCAGGTTTTGCATCTGTGTCCAGGCTTCAGGCAGGTAGGTAGTAAACTCCACGCCATCAGGATAAGATGGAATCTGTCCTAACCAGTAATGTGCGCCGTAAGCAGTGAACTGCACCTTTCCCTGTTCAGGGTTCAGGTTGATCGACTCTTTTGCAATCCAGCCCGTAACAACGATGTTCTCGCATCCACTAAGCGCACCAATGGACTGCTGAGTATCCCCATAATGCGCCTCCTCGAATAGGATCACGAGGGCGTGGTCACGCACACTGTCCAGGTCGGCATTGTCAAAGAGTGTGAGATCGAACGTCCAGCCGCCTGTCTCTGCGTCCTGCTGGCAGGGTGAACCTATCTCCGCCTCGGTAGGTGGGTTATCTTTATTCCACACGAACACATACCGGACGGCGAACACTGACTTGCCGTTGGCCGCAGTCAGTGTCAGATAGACCAGATGCCAGCCCGTGGAGTTCCAGGTTATGGTCGGCGTGGAAGTAGTCATGCCGCTGGACGAGGATGCCGTAGGTGCCACACATGAGTAGCCCGTGATGGTGGAATCGATCACATAAGAGAGTGACCAATCAAATGAAGCGGATACACTCGCCCCGGTGAGTTCCAGGACTCTGTTGCCGCCCATGATCGCAACAGGATCGAAAGCGGCATGTTGATCTGTGTAGCCGACTCCCCCATCCATGTAGGCTACTCCGCCCGAGATGAATACGTGCCGTGCCCACAGGCCGTAATCATCCACCACGGTAAGGTGTAGTTCATCTGCAAAGCGGACATTGGAAGTCTCGCCAATGTAGAAATGAGTTGCGTCAACACCCCGGAGGCGGACGATCCCAATATCGTAGGCACCCGCGCTCGATCCAATGAACAGAGTCATGTCGGGGAACACGTCCGCAAATGTCCCTGATCCGTTGTCATAGATGATTGCCAGCACGCCGTCCAGTGTTGAAAAGGTTTGGTTGATCCTGGCCTGGTAGACCACATGCGGTACGAAGATCGCGGCCTTTGTCTTCGACCATTGTTTCTCGGTTCTGAATAACGCGAGCTCTGGAGAAGTAGCTGCTCTCGCCATTACTGTTCCTCCATGGCGATAAAGCGAATGGAAAAATCAATCACACAATTGCTCTGCCAGTTCTCGCGTTCTGGCCAGACCATATTGGCAAGGAAATCGGCGTAGGTATTCCCAGTCTTGCGATCTCTTGTGTAAACCTGGGTTGTTTTCCCCGTGCGATAATCACTCAGCGCGTTGTATTGTGCCTGGGTCAGATACCCCCAATGCCATTCGCTTTCGGACCAGCCGTTGCCCAGGATCTTCGCATCCCCTGTGGAGTCTTCCTGTGAGAATTCCAGGAAATCAGCCAGCGGCGCGGGGATGCCCAGCGATTGCAAGGTCACCATCCCGCCCACGCCGCCTGCAAATGTACCCATTTTGAAATCTGCTGGACTGGGCATTATCGTTTAAACTCCTGTGCAAATTCGCGCCCCGTTTCCATGGAAACGGTGAGGAATTGGGGCTTGACAAAGTAATATCGCCATGATATGATGATAACATCATGAAGAAATTCCCCCTCCGCTTTACAGAAGATTCCCTTCACGAAGCCATCGCGAAGAGCGCGCAGAATAATCGCCGTTCGTTGAACAGCGAGATCCTGCGCGCGATTGATTTTTACCTGAAGCAAGCGCCTAACTCGCACTATGAAGTAAAACCAGCCAAGGAGGTAGTCAAGAAGAACCCCAAGTCCCCGTAAATCCATAAGAGACGGCCCGATAGCGCGCGGACACGCACTACCAGGCCTGACCCACACACCCACCGCCGTGACGTCACCACGACGAAAGAAGTGCAGGCTATTTGAAATTATAGCATGAGCACGGCGGATTATTCCAAGAAGGAGTCTGCCGTGTTTGATTCTAACAACAGCCCATCCAAAAACCTTGACGAAATCAAGGCCGAACTGCTCGAAGCACATCCCGAAGACCTGAAAGACATCCAGCTTTATGTTAAATTGAAGCGTATCAAATCGCCCTGGCATCGCGCGCTCATCGGCTTTGTGGTCGATGTATTGATCTTCATCAGCCCGCTGGTGGAAGCGCTTCCACGGAAACGCTAACCGAAGGGCGGCCCGATATGGCGACCACAGAGAAAGGCGGCAAGCCGAACCAGAAGGCTTTGCAGGAATTGGCAAATCGCTTTTTATTATGGAGGATAACAAGCAAAGGAAAGAAGCCTGCGCCACCAAAGAAAACACCAGCTGCGAAAAAGCCGTGAGGTAAACTCCTAAACTATGTTCACACAACCTGCTGCCTACACCTGGGACGACGCGCGACACGCCAAGGGCATGATCGCCGTGGTTCCTTGCATTGACACTCGCAAGCAACTGGTCGAGCGCGCTGCGACTGACGTAAAGGTCCGCTACTCGAAAGAGGAGAACACCTATATTATGAGCCCGGCCAAGTTTCGCCGATTCCAGGCGGCGTTTGCTAAGCTCTGCAAGCACCCGGCCTTGCGCGTGTACGCTTGGCTTGCCCATAACCCAACCGGCAAGCGCAAGAAGAGGGATTCGGCGTATGCCTTGTGTTCCGGCTGCTCTGATTGCGGCACGGTTTTTCCCATGCACCAATTGCCGAAGAAGATAGATTAAATGATCAAAAAGAAATGCAGGAGTTGCAAAAATTTCAAAACGCTCGATGAGTTCTACCGAGCAGCGAAGGGGAAATACGGCCGCGCGGGCCAATGCAAGCTGTGCAGATACCCTGTCCAAGCCGCCTACAGCCAAAAGCGAGATGTAAAGGCCAGAAAAAAGAAATACAAACATAAGTACATCCAGGCCCATCCCGAAGAGACGCGCGCGGAATGGAACAGACGCCATAAGCTCCATAATCTCAGGAATCCGGATAAGTACAGAGCTCGCACCGCAATCTCGAACGCAGTCCGAGATAAGAGAATCCTGCCCGCCAAAGCCTTCAAATGCGCCTATTGCCGCATCGGGCAAGCTCAGCAATATCACCACCATAGAGGCTACGACAAGGAGCATTGGCTTGACGTTGTGCCGGTTTGCAAAGAATGTCATAAAGCCGCCGATTCGGATTAGCGTCATCGCCCAAACTCCTGCCTGATCGCTTCGACTGTATCGCGCACCAGGGCACGACGCTCCGAAAGCGGCACACTGGCATTGATGCGACGCTGGTCATTCAGTGTGATGGTTCGGCTTCCGCCGTTGGCAGCGCCCCTGACTAACGCATTCAACATCGCATCTTGCGTCAGACCACCGCCAATAATTTTTTCCGCCGCGCGTGTGGCTCTGTGGGACATGACAAATTCATAACCCTGTTCGCCTGTGACAATCGGCCCTGATGCATATCCGCCGCTTGCGAATCCGGCTCCACCAACAGGCATCGTACTGAGCTTCTTTCGATACTCCTGTAGAAACTTATCTACGTCTGTCAACATTTCAGCATACCGGCGCTGCTTCAATCCGCGCTCTCCAAGCAGAGATGCATCCAAGTCACGGACCTGGGCAATGAAGACCTCGCGCCGTCTGATTCGTTCCGCGTTGAGAGATTCTTGCAGTTCACGTAACTGCTGCGCTTTGGCCGCACGGATCTGCTTCAATTCTTCCGTGTGCGCGATGGCCGCCTGCTTCAGTTCTTCTTTCCGCTGCGCTTCGTTCTCTTGAAGAGCCTGCTGGAATTGTGCCAGGCGTTGCGCTTGTTCAACCTGGTTCTCACGATCTAGCTCCTGCAGTCGCACGGCCAGATCTTCCCGCCGTTTGGCGATCTCCTCGCGCGTGCTGCGATTTTCTTCTGCCTTCGCCTGATTGAAGCGGCGCGCTTCTTTGGCCAGCCCGAGCGCGTCGCGTGAGGCCGTGAGGTCTTCTACTCGCTCACTATGTTCAAGCGTCAGCTTGCGCAATCGCTCCTGGTGATCATCTTCGATGCGACGGACTTCTTTTCCACCATCACGGATAATCTTGGCGCGCTGCTCCTGGTAACTGGTTTCCGCCTTTGTATCGGCCTTCAAAAAATTGCTGCTGATTGCCTCGGCGCGCTTGGCAGCCGCGGTATTGATGCTTGCTACACGCGCTGCATTCCGGGCCGTTTCCACGGAAACGGCCTTCTCGGCATTGGCCATGATCTTCACCCGCTGCTCCGCAGCTTCAGACACAATGCGCGCGTCGTCCTCTTTCCATTTCTCGAATGCACCCACAATCTCGGATTCGTGGACGGATCCTGAGAGGCCAGTCAGGGAAATCTCATCACTTGCCTTTTTGGCCGCATCCCCAATGCCCAGAATTTTCTTGATGAATTCTTCGATCTGGGGAAGCTGGCGCTGGATATCCCGAATCGGGCGCAGCGCCGGCACGATCGGGAACAAGCCTGTTTCAATCACCGTGGAGACATTTTTGGCAATCCCGCCAAACTTGGTAATGAGCACTTTATCTAATTCGTCCAACTGCTTGGCAATAAAAACAGTGGCCGCGACATTGGCGGCAATCGTCCCACCAATTGCTCCAGCTGCCGGCAACAATGAACCTGCCTTGCTTGGTACCGGTACCCCTAAATCCTTCAGTCGCAATTGCGCCGCAGCCAGTTGTTTATTCGCGGCCGCATCCTGTAATTTCGCGGCGGTCAGCTGTGTGGGGATGGTTGCGAGATAAGCCAAATCCGCAGAAAGTTTGATGCCCTTCGAGACGGCAATAGCCAGGGCGCCAAAGCCGGCCACAAACAATCCGGTGTTGAACGCAGCCTGCACGATCTCAGGGTGCTGCTCCACAAAGCCCGCAACTTTCTCGGCGATGTCCGCAGCTTTCTCCAGGGTGGGCAATACGGCTTGCGCGGCAATGCGTCCGATCCGTTCCTGAGCTTTCTCAATTTCTTTTGTGGAAGCTGCCCATTGGCGAGTCAGCCTGTCGGATTGCTCCGCGTCCTTGATGTAATTCTTGGCGGCCAGGAAGATCCCACCTGACAATGCGGTACCCCCGATGAGTGCGCCTCTGCCGATTCCCTCGACGAAACCGGCCGTGCTGCGAAGTCCTGAAATTTGTGCTTGCTTGATATTGCTGGCGATCTCTGCAGCCTGTTTGCTCAAGAGGGCGGCTTCCGCCCTGGCCTGCTTGATCGCATCTTTTGTTTCCTTGAGCGCGGGATTGAGTTTCTCTTTGGTCGCCTTGGTCGCTTTGTCCACCTCCGCCGCGACCGCCTCACCGAATTTAGCCCCCTTGATGTCATCCATGCTCACGCCGACCTTGGCCAACTCCTCGGCGAGCGTAGAGACACCTTTCTCCACGCGCGCCTGGGCGGCTGCGTCAAGTAGAAATCGTAAAGAGATATCGAAATCGGTCATTTTTGCTCTTCGATTTGCTGCTGTGTTTTTGCATAAAGAGATTCAATTTCCAACAGCATCGTAATGACACCCCCGTAACCATTGGCCATCTCATTCATCAGCACAGAGACATTAGGTGGCTTTCCCAGCGCACGCCATTGTGTCCATAATTCATAGGCCCATTCCGTCTCGCTGACTGAGAATCCCAATTCAGACGGATCGGGCAGTGAGTTGTCCGGCTTCCTTTTCTCCGAGATGGCCAGGGCCTGCAGGCGATCGTACAGAGAAAAGATAGCCGTTACTCTTTTTTTTCCTGCTCCTCCTTGGCCTCGCCATTTAAAAACGAGAACCAATCCGGGTTAAGAAGCTGCGCGGGATCAAGCCATGCTTTCACTTCTGCGTCTGACATCCTCACAAAATCTTCTTCAGTGGGTATCTGACCTCTACTGCATGAGACCAGGGAAGGATAGAGCAGGTGGTGAACATAAGTGACCACCTGCTCGTCCAGATTCAGATAAGCATAGATCTTCGGCGTTTTTTCTTTGCTGGCATCTGCAATGGTAATGGAACGCTGCAACTCCAGCACATAGGATCCCTGAGCCTGAAAGACGGTGATGGTCTTTCCGCCGACCTTGGCTTTTTTAGACTTCACTTCATTCATGGCTTAGACTGTGAATCGGTGAGGGACCATAATGATGGCGCCATCATCTGGCGCGACGGCGAACACGATATTGGTCAAGCCTTTGGTGATGCCGCTGGTCACCTCACTGACTTCGCCAGCCACGGAGTAGAGGTCAGTCCCAGGATCGGCGATATAAACTTTATGGTTTGTATCGGGAGGCAAAAAAGAAGCATCGAACGCAAACGTATCTTCTATGCCGTCTGCCTGGAATGAGGTCACGATGGCAGGATAGGGTGAGAAGGCTTCGACCCAACCGGAATGCTCTGTGCCATCATCGGTATCTGTAAAGAGCGTGCCCCACAGATGTGAGTCAGAGGCGGAGGGCGCCAGGTTGTAGGTGGTCTCATAGTTACTCTCCCCAAAGGAGCCGTCCTGCTTGATGGCCGTGGTCTTCGGCACGATGCGCGTATGCCAGCCATGATTGCCGCTCGAATCTTTCGCTGCCTGGTAGACCAGGATCCCGACCAACGGCTCACTGCCGCGCTGGTCGGTCATGGAGGGCAGGATCTCGATGCCGGAGATGGTGGTCTTCTTGACGGCACCCACCAGGGCACTCAGGTCCAGATCTGAGCCATCGATGGTGATCGAGCCGGTGGAAGCATCGGTGGGTGGGAAGGTCTGTTGTTGCGCGACTTTATCGCCGTCGAAATGTGAGATCACGCGCGCAGGCGGATCGGTAAGGTTGAAGGCTCGAATGCCGTAGATGTTCAAACCGACATAGGGATCGGTATTGGGCGCGGCAGGATGTCCGTATTGATCTAGTTCATAAATGAATCCTCTACGAATACCGAAACCGACGAATGGTTTATTTGCCATGGGTACTACTCCTTTTTATTCCGACGCTTCGATTCTCAATCGATCGATCACGTCTTGCGGTAGTTTCTTGACTTCTTCATCCACCACGGGGCGCAAGCGTGGCCAGCGGCCTTTGTGGATGCTTGATTGCTTTTTGCCTGGCGAGAGATCGTCTCCGCTCGGCAGGCCGCCAATGAAACGGGCGGATTTTTCGCGATTGCCCAGCTCGACGCCGTTCTCAATTCTTCGAACCTGCCAACCCTCTTCATAACGACCTTTGCGCCGGTAGGGGATCCCTTCCCCGAACCCATTGCTGGCAAAGTAGGCGATCATCTGCCGGACACTATCCCAGTTGATCGGGTAGGTGACCGGCTTGCCTGGCACTCGCATGCGCTTCTGCACGCGCCTGGCTGTGGCGTTCAAGCCGTACAGTCCAGCTGCCGGCACGCTCTTGTAAAAGAAGCGCTTGAGATCCCGGATCACCTCACGAACGTTATGACTTGTCTGTAACATGTGTCACGCTGCCCACAACGTCGCGCTGAGCGGGATCACTTCCCAGTCGTAATCTTTGCCACCGATGATCACCGATGTCACTTCGCTTCGACCGGCAAAGTCCAAAGACATCCAGGCTTCTTTCGTAGTGTCACCGCTGTGATTTACCACAACCTCGCCGATCTTCTTTTCGATCAAGTCCAGCCGCTCTTCACTGTTCTGTTCGGTCCATCCAGCAGCAGGATCGCTATACAACACAAACACATTCACGTCCAGATAAGCAATCGAGGTCGGCCTGGTGGAGCGTTCTGGATTGCGGCGCCAGGAGCCTGCAGAGGTCACGAACACCACGGGCGATTTGCCTTGCATGTCAGAGACTTGATAGGAATACACGGCTTCGACTGGTTTGCCGGAACCGACCAGCTCAGTCGATAGCAACGTGGCCAACGCGGCACGAAGCGCTGAGCGATCGATCATGGTGGTGGTCATTTCTTCAGGTCCTCCACCACCAGGTGCACGAAGCCGCTTCCATCCGTGATGAACGTTTGCAGCAGCTCATGCGGCGTATCCAGTGCGACACGCTTTCGGATCTCAGCAGAGACAGGATCCAGCGGCGTGCATTTCAGTCCGCTGAGCTTCGTGACTGCTGCACCGCGTTTCCCGCCAGAGATCGCAGGCGGTCGTTTGGTGCTGGCCGTCACATTGGCCATCCGCCGAAAGCCTGGCGTGTTCATCTTGGCCGTGCTCCACTCGCCGCATTCCTTGATCGGATATTCCTTACTACCGACAACCAGCGTGTCACCTTCGAGGATGTCCATGTCTACAAGCCCGACTCATCTTCCGGCCGAACCCGGTATGGGTCGTGCACCTGATCGACCGGGACCACTTTCACCTGATAACTCGCGCCATAAGGCAGTGCCTGTGTTGCGCGATCGGCCCAGCCTTTTGCAATCTGGCCAAGCTCCTCACGTCGCGGCCCAACGGTAATGTTGGCAACATTCGTCCACATATTCGAGAGTGCGGCACATGCCCGCGCGACGGTTTGCATGATGTCGCCTGCTTGCTCATTGAGCCATAACAGGATCTCTTCATCGGTCAGGTTGCTTCCATCCGGGCGCACGCCGGCGCTTGCCGCGGTGTCGCCCAGCTCGAGCCGGACACGCGAGATATTCAGCAGGTTTTCATCGAGGGAGGCAAGATTATAGGTGAAGGTCATGCTCGCTTTCAGTCCTTTCCATATAACAGTCAACGGTCTCTACGAATTTCGATGGGTTCATCATCGTCCCGATGAACAGCCTGCGCCACTCCCGGATTGTTTCATCGCTCTGGGCGGCCAGTTGGATCAAGCCGGCCGGGTCCTCCGTCTCGAGGATGTCCAGCGGGAACTTCATCAGGTCGCAATACTTTTCCCACGAGGCCACAAAGCTGAACGTATCTTCTGAGTTACCTCCCCGGGGTGGGATGCTTTCACCCATCATGATCGTGGGCACGCCTCGTGCGATGGCCAGATAAGCCAGTGTCTGGGTTGAGACCACCACGTCAGCCGCATCGATGTGTTCAACGGATTGATTCGGCCGGCTGCGGATGTACTGCACGCCTGGCTCCGTCCATAAGCCGTTCTGTTCCAGTTCATGTAGATATTGAACAGTCAACTCGATCTTTGCAGCGCGCTGCAATCCCAGGAGAATCTTGTATGCCCTGCGGTTGATGGAGCGATCGACGTCTGAAAGCCATCCATTGGCATTGGGATGATTGGGGCCGAACAACACCCGGATGCCAGCCGTGGACTGGAACGGTCGCTGGTAGCAATAGGTCCATCCGGCTACTTCCAAAGGATGGGGATACCCATAGCGGCGCAGGACCTCAGCGTGTCCTTCGGCGATCACGAAGTTCGCCGTAATATGTTGGTAAGGTTCGTGCAAGCCATCCCACATCAGCATCGGCCTCGCTGCGTGGGGATAGATAAAAATCTTCTTGCCCTGCCCGTGGGCGTTTTCGACGAAGCGCCTGCGGCCCAGCACATCAGCATCGATCAAAATGAATTCCGCTTGATTGAAGGTCCGTGTTTCTTTCCATCCACGCCGCACGAGCGCGTCGATGTATTTCAGACATTTGTGCTGATGATCAATGGCCACGAACCATCCCTTCACGAGCAGGTCTCACTTTTTGGAGCGCTTGCGCGCACTCGATGTGGTTTTGCGCGCGACAGGCCGCTTAACTGGTTCGGTTTCGGCGAGCGCTTCATCTATGGCCTCTGGGCGGAGAAACTCGCTCTCGGCTGATAATTCAGGCTGCTCTGTTTCAGGGGGACTGGGGTTAGCCGGCGCCACTGGTTCAACCCAGTGCGCCTCCGGCTCGGGTGTTTCCATGGAAACGCCTTCCCGGATCGCGCCGGCCGCGATGGCCACCGCCTGGATCAAGTTGGCAGCTCCCTCGAGGAGCATCATCTCACGCAACTGGTTGTCGTGGACCCCCACCGGGTGTAAACCTGCGACAAGGGCCGGATCCAGGTTCAGCAATTCCGCGAGAGCGTCAGCAGTGAACACAAGCTTCGCAACCGCCTCCGCCTTCCGTTTAGCAAGAATCGTTGGATGCATAGTTCTCCACGCCGCCTTTTAGGCGGCAGTCCCCTCTCCCTTGGGAGGAGAGGGAGACAAGTTAGGAAAAAATCAAGAAAGGCTTACGGCATCGGCGAGGTGTAGTTGGTCGGGATTGCATATGAGGCATTCCCAATCCGGTACACCAACGCACCTACGCGGTTGAATCCGCCGAAGCCTGCCGTGCGCAGCCACTGACTCTCATAGAACGGGTGGTCATTGCGCTCCGCAACCTTCTTGAAGCCACGTAAACTTTCCACATCCTCTTCACGCATCTTCAATGGGCGCTCACCATTGGTGGTCATGCCCACCTTGTAGTTATCGGGCAATGACTTCCATTCCACGATCCAGCATCCATCGGCATAGCCCAACAGACTCGCAGGTCCGCTGGGGAGCGGAATGCCCAGCTGGCCGGAAAGCACGCTCACACCAGAGCCTTCCTGGATATTCGGGTCCCGAACCGGATAGAAGCTGGTCAGGGCCTGCGTTGTTGCCTTGAGGTTAGTCGGGATGAAGACCACAACTTCCCCGCTGTTTTCCGGGTGCTCGACCAATTCCTGGTAGATGATGGGGAAAGGGTTTGCGTTATCCGCGATCGCGGCGGCCTGCGCCAGATAATGGGTATCAGTCGCACCGGTATCAGAACCGGCTTGTACCAGATACTGGATGGCATCGCCATTGGCGAGGCCTTCAATCGTCAGCGCATCATGCTCGGGATCGTTGAACGTCCATGCGACGTTTACAAACAACGAAGCCAGGATGTGATCACGAAGCCAACGCGCGTCGGCGCTGGTGAGAGTCGCCGTAATATCGTTGGCCTCCTGCACGGTCATCTTTTCGCGCGCCTTATAGGTCGCACCCCAGGCCGTGCCGCCATCCTGGAGAGGATAGGCCACACCGTACTGACCGAAGGGCTTGATCGGGCGTGCCCGACCGTTCTCATCCAACGGCTGCAAGCGGGCAGCAACCGGCGTGCTGAACTTCTCTTTGAACTCTGTCGTGCGGACGGCAAAGAGATCCAGGATGGTCTGGATCTGGCGATTGTGTTCCGCAACCGCCTGGTTGATGGCATCGTTCACCACCTGCACACCGACCTCAGTCACCCGGCGTAATGCCAGGTCCTTGAGTTGAATAAAACCGTAAAGCAATTGGTTAGCCATTCTTTCCTCCTCGCTTTACAGGTCGACAAGCAGAAGCTTGTCGTATGCGGTCCCGAGCGTGGTCGACGTGCCTGGGACGACTTTTCCGACCAGGATGTCCTCGCCATAGGCGCCGGGAGTTGTGTCGGTGAGAGCTCCATCGGTGACACTCAGATAGACAGGATCTCCGTAATCCAAGCCCGATAAGTCGTACCCATCGAGCACACCCTTCTTAATCGCCGTGACCGGTATTCCGGCCACATTCGCCACGCCGCCTGTGGCAATGCCATAGATGGCAGCCTCCGCAGCAGACGAGGCGTTCCCCTTGGTGAATTTGCCCGTGGCAGCAGCGATGCGAGCCACCTGACCCGGACTGACGGCTTCATCCGTCGGCAGGGTCATCTGCTCCAAGCTCTCCACGATCTCCACCTTGTTTGCGGTGACCAATGCTAGATCGGCCATAAGAACCTCCTACGTGGCGTCAGGCGCCACGACACTAGAAAACTCGTGTGATGACAGTGTCGGCTGCCTTTTGCGCTTCCTTCTTGTCATCGTCGCTGACCTTCCTTTCTTTTCCAGCAGGCGTTTCGCTGTAGGTCAAAGGCTTGGCGCCCAGATCCTTCGCGTGCTTGGTGATGTATTCCATCGCCTCCACGGGATCCATCTTTTCGAGTAGTTCCACGATATGCTTGGGCAGATCCTTTTTTTGCGCAGCCAGGATGCTGTCCAGTGCCTTCTTGTACTTTTCAGCCTGATCCTCGCTTGCTTGCAAGCGTGGCTCCAGCTCGGTCTTGACCTTCGTCAGGTCATCGATCTCCGTCTGACGCTGCTCGGCCAGCTTCTGCCATTCCTGGTTCTTTGTGAGCGCTTCCTCTTCAGCCCTTTTGCGGGCCTTCTCGGCTTCGCCTTCAGCTTTCTTGCG
>Ga0210377_10001158_pt1 | contig 24281 bp, 30 predicted proteins | sample PLM4_65_b1redo_FD_155480 | JGI IMG/M metagenome (GOLD analysis project Ga0210377, IMG submission 155480) | Groundwater sediment microbial communities from an aquifer in East River, Colorado, USA - PLM4_65_b1 redo | ecosystem: Environmental > Terrestrial > Soil > Riparian zone | place: USA: East...
TTCCACAAATACAACATTCAACACGCCACTCTACAATTAGAATGTGTGGGCTGTGATTCAAGCATGTTGTACTGTGATATCACTGAAATCAATCACTTGCGTGAAAAGGTTTAACTAACCTTACGAAGTATTGGCAACTCTTCAGGTTGGCAAAGTATATTGTTCCCACCAGATGGGTCGCCCCTACCGCACAGGAAAAACCATGTCAACTGCTTCGTTCCAATCCCTGAATTTTAATGAACAGCCTCCTTCAGAAATGCTGGAACGCGCCACATCTTTTCGGGAGGCAATGCAAAGACGGCGCACTGTGCGCCACTTCTCAGATAGACCCGTCCCGCGCGAGATCATTGAAGAATGTTTGCTTGCTGCCGGCACGGCGCCCAATGGCGCCAATTTACAACCCTGGCAATTTGTTGTCGTGAGTGACCCCAGAGTCAAACATGAGATACGCATCGCGGCAGAAGAGGAAGAAGAAGAGTTTTATCATCGCCGCGCGCCGCAGGAATGGCTGGACGCACTTGCCTCACTCGGTACGGATGAACATAAAGACTTTCTTGATGTTGCCCCCTATCTCATCGCCATTTTCGGAAAAACCCATAGCACACTGCCAGATGGCAGGCGTGTGAAAAATTATTACGTCAACGAATCAGTGGGGATCGCAACTGGCTTCTTGATCACGGCATTGCATCACGCCGGGCTGGTCTCGCTCACGCATACCCCCAGCCCCATGGGTTTCCTCAATGCCATCTTGAACAGACCAGCAGATGAAAGACCGTTCATTTTGCTAGTAACAGGCTTCCCGGCGGAAGAGGCGCAAGTCCCTATCATCACGAAGAAGCCGCTCGGCGAAATCGCGACTTTTATTTAAATAAAAAACTTGCGAAGGTTCAGAACCTTCGCAAGTTTTTTTTCATTGCACTACGGGTTGGTCTGTTGATTCTGCCAGCCCCAACCACGTCCCATCATACCGTTACCACCATTACCGCGTCCTATCATGCCGGGACCATAACCTGCACCTGTGCCGTTCTGCATGGGACAATTTCCAACCCCATAGCCGCGACTCTGCATGCGTGAGAGCATCCAATCAGCCTGCTCCTGAGTAACCACGCCATCTTTGACAGCTTTGGCAAAGGCTTCCGTGTGGACTTCGCCCATGAATGTCGTCAAATCTTCCTGCTTGATGCCGTTATCAAGGGCGGTCTGATACATGGGCGTGCCTGCCGCAAGCTGATCTTCGACCTGCGCTTCGGTGAGCCCAAGCTTTGCAGCCAACGCCTGCTCAACATAATCATGCATCCAACCGCCGCCGTTGCCACCCATCATACCGCCACCTGCATACGGGGCGGGACCCTGCGCAAAAGCCGCGCCGACGCCCAACACCACCAGCGCCGCTACCACCAAACCAACGATCAAAATTGTCTTTTTCATTCTTTATACTCCTGTGAGTGAAATTTTTTCAGGTTTTGCCTGACTTACACTCCAAGGATACAACCGCCATGTAAAGGTTTGATAAAGATATTTTCAAGATTGAGGAAAGAAATAGAGGACTATAATGAATAGCAGTAATCAGACTGCTTTACTCTACAATGACAGCTATAATGCAAGATATTCGAAAAGGAGCCATCATGTATAACCCCCGCAAGCTTGCATGGGATGACGCATTAACAACGGGGGATGTAGAACTCGATACCCAGCACAAATTTTTGATCGACACATTTAACGACCTCGGGGATGCAATTCAAAACGGCGCAGGCATGGGTAGTATCGACAAAATTCTGGGTATGCTGAGATACTACGCCGACTGGCATTTTGGGAAGGAGGAAGACTGTATGGAGCATTATCGCTGTCCGGTAGCTGGAATAAATCAAACAGCCCATGCAGTCTTCATAGAAAAATCCGGCAGATATCACAAGGAATACGAATTATCAGGCAGTTCAAATGAACTGGCTTTAAAGATCCACACAGAGCTTTCTGACTGGATCGTAAACCACATCCTGGCAATAGATGGCATGTTGTATTCCTGCGTCCACAACAAACCCAAACCGGTGACATCATAATTTTGTGACAAATATAAAGAAGAATCAAGATGGGGGAAAGAAACGAAAGGGTATAATCTTTGAAAAGCCTATCCTGTATATCCTTGCTGCATATCCTTGCGAAGGAATAACGTTGCGAAGGTTGCGAACCTTCGCAACGTTGGAGAACCCATGAACACTCTCTACTACGGCGACAATTTAATTGTTTTACGGGAACACATCGTGGACGAATCCGTAGATTTGATCTATCTCGACCCGCCTTTCAACTCGAAGCGCGTCTATAACGTGTATCTCAAATCGCCCAAGGGACATTCCTCGGAAGCACAGGTGACTGCTTTCGAAGACTCGTGGACTTGGGGCGAGCAAGCCGAGCGTGAATATGCCGAGATATTACGCCAGCCGAACACAGCCGTAGCCGAAATGATCGCCGCCCTGCGCAAGTTCTTGAACGAAAGCGACATGATGGCGTATCTTGTCATGATGGCAAATCGCTTGCTTGAATTGCATCGGGTTCTAAAACAAACAGGTTCGCTTTATTTGCACTGCGACCCAACCGCAAGTCATTATCTCAAGATCGTATTAGACACAACTTTCAACCCGGAAAATTTTAGAAATGAAATCGTATGGAAACGACAGTCAGCGCATAGCGATGCCAAGAATAAATTCTCCGATGTTTCAGATGTCATTTTGTTCTATGCAAAATCATCGAAGGAACGCTTTACGCCACAGTATGGGGAACACAACGAAGAATATGTAAAAAAGTTCTATCGATTTAACGATAATGATGGGCGTGGATTATATCGTTTAGATAACATGACAAGCCCTAATCCTCGCCCAAATATGATGTATGAATGGCTGGGTTTCACTTGGCCCGATAAAGGTTGGCGATATCAAAAAGAAACCATGCAAAAACTTCACGACGATGGGAGAATTCGTTATCCGCGTCATGCAGACGGCAGTTTAGATACTTCAAAAAGACCAGCGCTTAAGCGTTATTTAGAAGAACAAGAAGGATCAATCATTACAAATGTTTGGACTGATATAAATCCATTACACAGTTCTGATGCTGAGCGACTGGGTTACCCCACCCAAAAACCTTTAGCGCTACTTGAACGAATAATCAACGCCAGTTCTGACGCTGGCGATGTAATACTCGATCCGTTTTGCGGGTGCGGCACGGCTGTCCATGCCGCACAGAAGTTAGGCAGAAAATGGATCGGGGTTGACATCACCCATCTCGCCATCGCCCTGATCGAAAAACGTTTGAAAGATGCCTTTGTCGATGCCACACCACCGCTTGAACTCGAAGTCCACGGTACGCCGCGAGATTTGGGCGGCGCACGCGATCTAGCCGCGCGCGACAAATACGAATATCAATATTGGGCTTGTTCGCTGGTCAACGCACAACCGTATCAGAACAAAAAGAAAGGCGCAGATACCGGCATTGACGGCTTGATCTTCTTTCAGGATGATAAAGGCGCGGCAAAGAAAGTCATTGTCTCGGTGAAGGGCGGCGAAAACGTCGGCGTGGCGATGCTCAAGGATTTGATCGCCACTGTCCAACGTGAGGAAGCGCAGATCGGTCTCTTCGTCACATTGGCAAAGCCCACCGAACCCATGCTGAAAGAAGCCGTCAGTGCGGGGTTTTATGATTCGCAGTTTGGCTCATTCCCCAAGATACAAATTTTGACCATTGAAGATTTGCTGAACGGGACAGAAAGTCCGCGTTACCCAGATATGGCGCGCGGCGGCTTGAACTTCAAGAAGGCGAAGAAGGAAAAGAAGGACAATCAGCAGAAGTTGTTTGAATAACAATCACGATAATCATTGCCTAACTTGTCCAAAACATTGTTTTGGATATAATACATTGACAAAATAGTTTTGAGTATCTCTTTGGGAGAATAGCATGGGAACTAACAAGAGCAAGAAACCAAAAAACATGTCAGCGCCAGCTCCGTCAAATCCAACAAGCACGCCAAATCCACTTTTAAATCCAGCTGTCATCACAGCAATTATTGGTCTTATAGGTACGCTGGCAGGGTTATTTTTTGCATATCGGCAGAGCACGCTGCCGATTGAAGTTTCAGCGACGCAAACCGCCGAGGCAAGAAATGTAAATTCAGCAGCCTTGGTTGCCGATATCGCAGCGTCAGTCACATCAACAGCGGTAGCCACATCCGTACCCCAACCAATCGTCGTAGCAACACCGCAACCTGGGGAAATCCTTGTTTTGGTTTCGAACCTTGAAGCGGTCAATACCACCGAAAGGGAGGTTTCCCGCTTTATCAAAGATGATCTAAGCCAACGGCTGAATTTATCCTTCTCAAATTACATCGTCCGTGAATACCCGGAGATCATATCAAACAAAGACCAGGCTACCGCAGCCGCAGAGGCAAATCAAGCGGCAATTATCGTATGGGGGAACTACACAACTGATTTTATTGAATTGAACATTCAAGTGGGCGACCTCACTGGATTTGAAGACATTGTCATAAACAGAAATGATATAGAGGAGGCGGCAAACTTACGCGTCCGCATTAAAGATGAAAGACAGGAATCCATCGTACAGGGAATTATTTCCACCATAATTGTGTTACAAACAGCCGACAGCAACTCATACGAGACCATTCGCAACCTGGCAATCCTGGAAACAATTCAAGTTGACCTGCCAGACACTATTAATCCGAGCGTTTCGGGGTTTGTCACCGAATATTCCGTAAATTATGTATCCGATCCGGATGAGGCATTGAATAACATCAACCAAGCCCTGGCACTAAATGGCGGGAACCCCCTCTTATATGTATTTAGAGGATCAGTGAGACAAAAACTGGGGGATTTTAATAACTCACAACAAGATATTGAAACTGCACTGCGCCTGACTTCAAACAGCGGGATGGCTTTGAATCTACAAGCAAGCAATTTGGGTATTGCCGGCGATCCAGCTGGCGCCATCTCGACAATGGGCAAAGTCATCGAGCTTAATCCGGATGATTGGTGGAATTATAATCTTCGGGGGTCTTATTACTTTTTGATCGGGGATTTATCTTCTGCCAGAGCAGATTTTGCAAGTGCCATTGCCCTTGAACCCACAGCCAACTTTCCCTATATTTACTCCTCGCTTATCGCAATTCATGAGGGACACCTCGAAGATGCGAAAAAATTCCTGTTAACAGGAATTCAAAAGACTCCAGACCCGACATATGGAGAAAGAATTATCTACGCATTCCTCGGCACCAAAGTAAATTATCCACAATTAGACGCATTATCTGCTTATGGCAAACTAACCCTGGGGCAATACGCCGAAGCCATCGCGATCGCAGATCGAGGAATTCAGGTTCTACCACTCCCCGACCTTTACTTCATAAAAGGTACTGCCGAATGCAACCTAAAAAAATACAAAGAGGCGGAAGAGTCCTACACAAAAGGTTTGGAACTCGATCCAGAGTATGGTTTGTTATACCTACTTCGCGCGGATGTGAAAGCGAAACAGGGCAATCTCGCCGGAGCACAATCAGATATTACAGCCCTTCAATCCAAAAAGCAATTTTCGCTTTTCGCTCCCTATCTTCAGAATGCCCAAGCCGGATCTTTTACCTGCGAAACCCTTTTTTCCACTTCCCCATAAACCGAAGCAGGGATAACTTGGTGCATTATGCAGAAAGCGGAGGTCTTCAAGACCTCCGCTTTCTGTTATTCCTCACCACTCAACAACTTGATCCGCTCCCACGGCTTCAAGCTTTCATCGTCCGCAAGCAGACTCTTCAGCTGAAATAACTCATCACGTAGTGCCGCGGCTTTTTCGAATTCCAGATTCTTCGCGGCTTCCTTCATTTGCTTTTCCATCTCATGCACGATCTGCCTCAACTCATTGCGCGGCAGGTCAGCTTTGGTCTTGTACGAGCCTTTGCCTTCGCCCACGGCTTTCGACGTTAATTCTTCGGTCAGGTCGTGGATCGCCTTCGTGATACTGATCGGAGTGATGCCATGCTCGGTGTTGTATTTCACCTGCTTGGCGCGGCGGCGATTCGTTTCGTCGATGGCGCGCTTCATCGAGTCGGTCATTTTATCGGCATACATGATCACGCGTCCATGCACATTACGCGCAGCGCGTCCGATCGTTTGAATGAGCGCTGTATCCGAACGTAGGAAACCTTCCTTGTCCGCATCCAGGATCGCGACCAAAGAAACTTCCGGCAAGTCCAAACCTTCGCGCAACAGATTGATGCCCACCAGCACATGGAACTCGCCCAAACGCAGGTCGCGCAGAATCGCGATGCGCTCCAGCGTCTCCACTTCCGAATGCAAATAGCGGACTTTGATCCCCAACTCCTTGATGTATTCTGCCAGATCTTCAGACATGCGCTTCGTCAAAGTCGTGACCAAGACACGCTCGCCTCGATCTACCCTTAGCCTGATCTCTCCGATCAAATCGTCCACCTGCCCTTTGGTTGGACGCACATCCACTTCCGGGTCAACGAGCCCGGTGGGACGGATGATTTGTTCAACGACTTGTTCAGCATGTTCCATCTCATACTTGGATGGCGTAGCGGAGGTGTAGATCGTATGCCCCATCACTTCTTCGAATTCTTCAAACTTGAGCGGGCGGTTGTCCATCGCGCTCGGTAAACGGAAGCCATATTCAACCAGCGTCTCTTTGCGCGCACGGTCGCCGTTGTACATGCCGCGGATCTGCGGTATAGACATGTGGCTCTCGTCGATCACCAACAAGTAATCACTTGGCAGGAAGTCGATCATCGTCCACGGATGTGTGCCAGCCGCACGACGGTCAAAATGACGGGAGTAATTCTCGATGCCAGAACAGTAACCAACTTCTTTTAGCATCTCCAGATCATAACGGGTACGCTGTTCAATGCGTTGCGCTTCTAATATTTTTCCAGTCTCACGATATTGCGCCAGACGTACTTCCAGTTCGGCTTCGATATCGGTGATGGCTGCCCTGGTCTTTTCAGCGTCTGTCAGATATTGTTTGGCAGGGAAGATGGCAATTTCTTTCGGCTCATCGAATATCTCGCCGGTGACAGGGTTGAACTGTGTGATCCTTTCCACTTCGTCGCCAAAGAAGGCAATACGGAATCCTTTTTTATCTTCGTAGGCTGGGATAATTTCCAAAGTATCGCCGCGCACTCGGAAGGTGCCCGATTTCAACTCCATATCGTTGCGCTGATACTGCGACTCGATCAACCGTCTGAGCAAGGCATTCCGACGGACCAATTCACCCACTTTTAAGTTGACAGAGCCTTTATTGAATTCTTCGGGGTTGCCCAAACCATAGATACAGGAAACCGAAGCAACAATGATCACGTCACGCCGCGAGACCAGTGCGGTCGTCGCAGCGAGCCGCATCCGTTCGATCTCTTCGTTGATCTGCGTCTCTTTTTCGATGAAGAGGTCATGGCGTGGCACATACGCTTCGGGTTGATAGTAATCGTAATAAGAAACGAAGTACGAGACCGCGTTCTCAGGGAAGAACTCTTTGAATTCGGCATACAACTGCGCTGCCAGAGTCTTGTTGTGAGCCATAATGAGCGCTGGCTTCTGCAACTCCTGGATCACAGACGCGATCGTAAAGGTCTTGCCAGTGCCGGTGGCGCCGAGCAAAACCTGGTGCTTCATTCCACGATTTACGCCATCCACAAGTCCGCGGATGGCTTCGGGCTGATCGCCCATGGGTATAAAGGGTGCTTGAAGTTTGAAGTCCATAGGTTGTTTTTTTTCTTGTGAATTATTCTGAACGGGTGTTCTATTATAACATGCAACCCAAAAATGCCAAAGCTTGGAGTCTGAATCTCGAAACAGAAGCAGGCGTCGGCTTGGTGCGAAGCGGGAGCGTGTATAATCCCTGAAATTAATCGCACAAAGGAAAATGTCAACATGAAAACAACAATTACAGTCATCGGCGTCCTGGTCTTTCTGGCTGGGCTAGTATGGTTTTTGCAGGGTATCAATGTGTTGTTGGGCAGTCCTATGTCTGGGACAACAACATGGACAATCAACGGCGCAATCGCCATGGTGGTCGGCGGCGGATTGTTCTGGTTTGCAAGACGCAAATAACGATGGCAGAGAGTTATCAGGTCGGTGACCGGGTTGAAATTTTTCTGGATGAGAAGTTTGGGGACAAATCAGGCTGGTATGCTGGCACGGTCTTCAAGATCGACCCGTATTCCGAACATCGCAGTTTTTACTGGGTCAATTTTGAAGCGGAGGCGCAGGCAGTCACCGGCACGCGGCAGATCTCGGTCTTCAACCCGAAGAATATCAGAAAAGCCATATCATAACAATCTAATGAAACTATCCCTACATCACTTGACTCATTTCCCCGCTTCGCCCTCACCGAAAGCTGATTCGGTTTACCCAACCATTCTTGCCCTACATGGACGTGGTAGTAACGAAAGCGATCTCATCGGTCTCGTGCCATACCTGCCGCAAAACTTTCTGTGGATCAGCCCGCGCGGCACATTCACATTAGGTCCAAACTCCTTCGAATGGTTTCAGATCACCCAGATCGGCAAGCCTGACCCAACGCGGCTTGCCAATGCGCTCAACACATTAGACACATTCATTGACGAGATCATCGCAAATTATCTGGTTGATAAAAACAAACTTTATTTATTAGGCTTCAGCCAGGGAAGTATCATGTCCATGTCTTACGCGCTGACCAAGCCGCACCGCATTGCAGGTGTCATTGCCCAATCGGGATATATTCCACACGAATCCGGTTTACAGATCAATGAAGCTGGCATCAAAAATAAACCTTTCATTCTGACGCACGGCATCCAAGACCCCATACTCTCCGTGGACTGGGCACGCCGCAGCCGTGACACATTACAAAAGTTGGAAACGAATCTCGAATATCACGAATTCAACATGGGACATCAAGTCAGCGAAGAATCACTCGCTGTAATCAATAGCTAGTTGGAAAAACAAACCCAATGATCATACCTTTACTTGAAAATGCCATCGCTTCACGCCAAGCCTCATTCGAGGCTTCGCACGAATCTGCTTTCCGTCTCTTCAACGGTTTCCATGAAGGCTACCCCGACCTCGCTCTGGATATTTACGGGCATACACTTGTCATTCATAACTATGCTGATGATCCATCCCAAAATCAAATCATCATTCAAGAAACTATAAACTATCTACGCACTTCTCTAAACTGGCTACGCGCTGGAGTTTTAAAAACACGCAATAGCGTCATCCAGGAAGAGAAAAAAGGGACGTTGATCTTCGGCGATAAAGCAGATACTAAAGTAAAAGAGCATGGAGTTTGGTACGCGATTGCTCTCACCATGAACCGCGATGCGAGTTTCTATCTTGATACGCGTCACTTGCGCAAATGGCTGATCGAAAACATGCCAGGTAAATCGGTACTCAACACGTTCGCGTACACTGGCAGTTTGGGAGTTGCAGCAATGGCAGGCGGAGCCAGCCTCATAGCACAAACAGACCGTAACGGAATGTTCTTAAATCTTGCCAAAGATTCATATTCGCTTAACGGCTTCACCATTCATAAGAAAGATTTCATCGCACAGGATTTCTTTCCCACCGTCGCCAAATTCAAAAGCACCAAACAATTCTTCGATTGCGTCATCATCGACCCGCCGTTCTTTTCCACCACAGCCAAAGGCAAAGTGGATCTAGAAAACGACAGCACGCGCTTGATCAACAAAGTGCGCCCGCTCATCAACAACGGTGGGATTTTAATTGCGATCAACAATGCCTTGTATGTCAGCGGACAAGAATATATGCAAACGCTCGAAGGCTTGTGCAGGGACGGCTATCTAAGCATCCGTGAATTGATTCCTGTTCCTGATGATATTGTTGGGTATAACCTAGTTGGCAAACCGGTCACGGACCCTGCTCCATTCAATCACTCCACGAAGATCGCGATCTTGGACGTGAGGAGAAAGTAAGGCATGTCCGGCGAAACAAGTTTGGAAAAACTCCTGCAAGGCATGAAACCGGAATTACACGAGGGCAAGTACGTGTACTGCACTGTGGATTCCTTTCAACATGCCGTCACATTAAATCCAGTTTGTGTATTTCAGGAGCAGGAAGCCATCACAGTCATTCTGCCTAAACATCAGGCAGACGATGCTGCACTCTCCTACTCTGTTATCTGCGCGTGGATCACACTCACCGTCTACTCCTCCCTTGAAGCCATCGGGTTGACTGCCGCTGTATCGAAGGCGCTAACCGAAGCGAACATCAGCTGTAATGTAGTCGCGGCTTACTATCACGATCACATCTTCGTGCCAGTGAAAGATGCCATACGAGCGATGGATGCATTGACCGAATTAACCAAACAGGACAACTCATGAGCGAAAAACCCTTCAAACTCGATTTTGAAGTCAGAGATTATGAATGTGACATGGAAGGCATCGTCAACAACGCAGTGTATATGAATTACCTGGAACACGCCCGCCATGCTTACCTCAAACACAAAGGCTTTGACTTTGCATCACTCACGCAAACAGGGCTTCACCTCGTCGTGATACGCATTGAAGCAGATTATCTTTATCCCCTACGCAGTGGCGACTTATTCTACGTAACTGCAAAAACAGAAAGAATTTCAAAACTGCGCTTCGGCTTTTCACAGAATATTTTTAGATCTCAAGATGATAAACCAATCCTAAAGGCGAAGGTGATTGGCACATCATTGAATGCAGAGGGAAAGCCTGCATATTTCAAAGAGATCGAAGACTTGTTTCAATAGGAAATTAGCATGACACATCCACTTATTGACCAATTTCGTTTTACTCGCAGAGAATGGCTGCGCGGGCTCGAAGGCGTGACCGAAGAAGCCGGCGCGCGGCACTTTGGACAAATGAACTGCATTAGCTGGATCGTCGGTCATTTGGCATGGCATGAACAACGTTCGTTCTTAATGCGCCCACAAAATATCATTCTATTCTCAAGTCTCAATGAAGTCTTTGCGTTCGGCGCACCGATGAGCACACCGTCGCTAAAAGAAATGTTGGAAACATGGCATGCCGTCACCCAAGCATCCGAGCCGTATCTCGATTCGTTGACGACCGAAATCCTGCTCACAAATTTATTGCTTAACGGTGAACCAACTCGTCAAACACGCGGCTCCGCATTGCGCCGCATCACTTATCATTATTGGTTTCATTTGGGTGAGATTTTAGCCATCCGCCAGATGATCGGGGGGAAAGACCTGCCTGAGTATGTGGGTGATATTGAGGGCGAAGCGCCGTATCGCCCAGAGTAATGCGACATAAATGTCGCGCCACAGATATATTGAAAATTAAAACAAACTTGGTTGTTCTGGTTCATCCGGCTTGAGCGTATCCCACGGCAACGGCGGGATATTTATTTTGGCGGCAATGCGTTTATGAAATTCGCGACAGATCTCGGGGGCAATTAAATTATCAGGCGAATGACAGAAGATGAACACATCGGCGTTTTGTTGCATCTGAGGCACGAGATAATCCACCCATTCGTTGATGTATTCAATATTTTGAGCAAGCTCGGGATGACCGATGAATCGCAAAAAGATGAAATCGGATATACGCTTCGGGACTACGGGGACATCTGGTTTGTTCTCCCGAGCCTCAAGCAAACTCTCATAAGTTGAGCCAGCCAGGATCGCATCCCCTTGCAGGTTGCGGATGGGACGGGTATCGATCGTCACGCGCGCCATGTTGTGTTCGGTCAGCAATTGATTAAGCGGCTCATCATGCGGCGACTCGAACCAATCCAAATGGCGGACCTCCACCGCCAGCCGGAGGTCACGTGGCATTCGGGAGAGAAAGGCTGATAGATCGCCAAGTAGGTTCGGGGAATAACGAGGCGGGAGCTGCAGGAACATGGGTCCAAGGCGCGAGGCCAGCGGTCGCATCACATCCATGAAGTATAGAGTCCGGTCAACATAATCCAATAATTTACCGTTGTGGCTGATGGCTTTGGGAATCTTCGGGCAGAAGCGAAAAGTCTCAGGTGTGTGTTCGATCCATGACTCAATCGTCTTTGGCGCAGGGATGGCATAGAAAGTTGTGTTGCCCTCGATGGTGGTCAGGCGCCGCGCATATTCGCGCAGAAAGTCCGCGGGCTTTGTGCCCTTGGGATAGAAATTCCCGACCCAACCCTTGAACGACCAAATGGGACAGCCAAGATAAAGGGACATGTAATTATTATATACGCGAGTCGAAATATGTCGAATAGCACTTGAAAAAGCTTTTTCAGCGTGCTATTGTGAAGATGAGCTAATCGATAAAATGTTCGTTCCAGACAAAGGAGATGTACTATGTATAAAAAGATCCTTGTTCCACTGGATGGCTCGCCGCTCGCAGAGGCGGTATTGCCCCACGCAGAAGCTCTGGCAAAATCTGAGCAAGCGGAGATCATCATCTTGAGGGTACCCAATGCGCCGGTTTCAGAATTCCTTTCCCGTGACCCGATGATCGCAGAGATGATCATGACAGATATGGAAAAGGAAGCTGAAGAATACGTACACACCAAAGTGGTTGCGCTGGAGAAGGAAAACATCAAAGTAACCGGCATTACAAAAGATGGACCTGTGCCAGAGATAATTCTTGATGTCGCGGATGAAATGCATGCGGACCTCATCGCCATGTCCACGCATGGACGCACGGGCGTCAGCCGCTGGCTGATGGGCAGTGTAGCAGATAAGATCATCCACCACGCGCACATCCCAGTGATGTTGATCCATCCCAACTAATGGGATATGTAACATTTGAAAGTAGAAAACTTCCGAGGGACCATTTCTTCGGAAGTTTTCTTGCGGAGAACATAATTCGTTTAACAAAAAGGAAAAACTTATGGATGCGCATCGTAAACTCTGGAATAGCGGACAACAAAAACTGCGTGTGGCGCTCACAACCAACGATCATCCTAAAGCCATCGAACTTTTTTTAACCCAGCATGCGATGGTTCATAGTCAAAAGATCAGCAGCATGGACGTCTGGTCATTCGAAGATGAGGTCTGGGAGGACTTGACAGAGCAAGCCTTTCGCGCCATTCCGCCGAAGGGCGAACATTCCATCGCGTGGATTCTCCTCCACATCGCCCGCATCGAGGACATCACGATGAACCTGCTCATTGCAGGGACGCCGCAACTCTACCTCAAAGATGGCTGGGCAAAGAAGCTAAATTCAACCATTCCACATTCCGCCAACAAAATGGACGCTGATAGTGTCGTTCGTCTTAGTGCCGCGTTAAATATGAAGGCACTACGCGATTATCGGTTTGCTGTTGGACGCCGCACACGCGAAATCGTGAAAAAGATTCGGGTGGACGAGTTCAACCAAAAAGTCGATCCGATCCGTTTGCAAAAAGTTCTAGCAGAAGGTGCGGTCATTTCTGAGGCGATGGAGGTCGTCAACTATTGGGGCTCGCGAACAATCGCTGGGTTATTGCTCATGCCAGCTACACGGCACAACCTATTACATTTGAATGAGGCGTTACGGGTAAAGCTAAAGCTTAGCAAGCTTTAGTCTGCACGCGATGCCAATGCCTCGATCTCAACTTTATAGATCGGGCTCGCCAAACCAGCCACATACAAGAAGGTGCTGCATGGTTTGTGTCCCTGCAATTTGGCCGTGATGATCTCGCGCCGTTTGGCAGTATCAATTTCGCCTACCACAAAGTAGGTAAGTTTGAGAATATCCTTCACGTCCATATTTGCGGCGCGCAGGTTTTGTAGGATATTGTCGAAGGCGAGCTCCATCTGCTCCAGCGGACTCTCCGGCACTGTACCATCCTCGCGCATCCCAACCTGACCAGAAAGGACAAGCAGACGCTCGTTCCCGGAAATTTCAACTTGATGCGTATAAAAACCAACCGGTTGATGAACATTTTGCGGGTTACGAAATTCTTTCATGGTTCAACTCCTTTTGAATATTCTCAGTATGAGTATTATATAATGGGAATTATCTATGGAACCACAATCATCGTACACCCTTTGGTTCAGCCAGCGGACAGGCAGTTCCCTGCTATGCCGGGCTCTCGAATCGACAGGCATTGCTGGAACGCCTCGCGAATATTTCAATTGCAAACCCGATCTGCTGGTTGATTTTCATCAAACCAACTACGCCGATCTTCAAGCGTATCTATGGAAGCTTGGAACTACAACCAATGGCGTCTTTGCGATCAATCATTCCTTTTATGAGCCGCATTTCAGTCAACTGATCGAAACGTTGAGAAAATTCCCAGCCTGCCCTCCGGAAGAAACAAGGCGAACAAAGGTTTGGGAGCACATCTTCCCCAATCATCGCCACATCTTCATGACGCGTCGTAACAAGGTGCGGCTCGCTGTTTCATGGTGGCGGGCAATTCAATCGGGAGAATGGCATTTGTCAACTGGCGATTCGCGCAAGCCAGTTGATCTGTCGAACGCGTATTCATACGACGCCATCAACCACTTATACAACGAATGTTCCATGCGCGAAGCCGGGATACAGGAATTCTTCGCCGAGGGCAATATTTCGCCATTGAATATTTTTTATGAGGACTTTGTTCAAGAGTATGAGCAAACTGTTCGAGCGTTTCTAGACTACCTTGAACTGGATTCGCGGTCTGCGACCATTGCGCCGCCCGCGCTGACAAAAACAGCGGATGCCGTTTCTGAAGAATGGGTACAACGCTTTCGTGAAGAACGTCAGAACGGCTGGGTAAACCGAGGTTGGTAATCATAGATAAAGGTGTTTTATAGGTAACTGAAAGGAGAACAGCATGAAAATCAGTGCACATATAGATAACAGCAAAGGCGAACATCATATCGCGTTGACCAGAGACGACAATGTTCATTCAATTCTGATCCCTCCGAAACCGAGCGGATTCGGCTCAAGTACCAATGGCGGCGAACTGCTCTTTCTTGCTCTGGCAACTTGTTACTGCAATGACATTTACCGCGAAGCCGCCAAACTCAATATCACAGTGGAGCGGGTCGAAGTGGAAGTGACCGGCGACTTCGGCGCGGCTGGCGAGCATGCCCAAAATGTGACCTACCGCGCGCAAGTCCATGCCAAGGGGACCACGGAGGAAATCCACGCGTTGATGGAATATACCGATACAGTGGCTGAAATTCAGAACACACTTCGAGCAGGGATTCCTGTGAAGTTGATAGAAATCGAAGTCGTCAATACATAAACAACTTTTATGAATTGCTTCACACATTATTTCTTTTTGGAATCTGCCTTATAAAAGGCTTCGTCTTCAGAATTTCCAGTAACTCGGGGGGAAGTGCAGCACCATATCTCCGTATTTCCCATGCTGCGAACCGTGGCTTTCTCAAGCCAAAGTCTTACTTTTAAAGACAAGATTGTTACTTGCCAACTTTGTTAAGGAAATTCTTCTCATAACGCGGTACGATAGCGAAATCTTAGAGTATCCATATTTAAATCATTCTCAATGAGAGGAACCATGAAACAATCTGTAAATCAAGTAGTAGAGTTCTTTAAAAAACACAAGTACGGCAAGCTAAGCCTGACCCTTTTAGTTCTTGGGCTGGTTGTCGTTAGCGCAATGCTTATACGCTCGCTGATGGAGGAAGAGCCAATCGCCTTGAGCAAGGCAGCAGCAGCCATCTCAGCCGGGCGGGTGGAAAGAATCGAAGAACTTCAGGGCAGCGATATCGTAATTATCCATTACAAAGACGGATCGCAAGTCGAAACACGGCGGGACCCATCCACTTCCTTCCTGGAGCAAATGCAGTTTCTTGGCGTAAGCCGGAGCCAGATCGCGAAACTGGAATATGAGATCGTAGCCTCAAATTCAAGCACCAACGACAAAGTTATCAACACTGTGATCAGTTTGGCAATGCTTGGCATGATGGGCTTTGCCTTAACGCGGATGTCTGGTGGGGCGATCGGCCGCAAAAATTATGTGGAGGGGATCATTCCAGGCGTCACTTTTAAGGATGTCGCCGGCATGGATGAAAGCCGCGAGGAATTGGTGGATATCGTCACCTTCCTGAAGGATAATCAACTTTATGAACGTATGGGTGCGCGCATGCCGCACGGCATACTGTTGGCAGGCGACCCCGGCACAGGCAAAACTTTGCTGGCAAAGGCAATTGCCGGGGAAGCAGGCGTGCCATTCTTCAGTACCTCCGGCTCTGAATTTGTAGAAATATTTGTAGGCGTGGGCGCGGCGCGCGTCCGTTCCCTGTTTAAAAAAGCCCGCGCCAAGGCCCCCTGCATTATTTTTATTGACGAGATCGATGCGGTGGGACGCAAGCGTCACTCTGGCGGCGGTGGAGGCGGGGAAATGGAAGCGGATCAGACTCTGAATCAGCTGCTCGTTGAAATGGACGGTTTTTCCGCCACGGACGGCGTGGTCGTGCTTGCCGCCACCAATCGCGTGGACGTGCTCGACCCGGCATTGATCCGTTCGGGTCGTTTTGACCGCCATGTGAATATCCCCCGTCCTGATGTAAAAGGACGCGCATCCATTTTGGAAGTACATGTCAAGGACCGACTCCTCGCCGAAGATGTGAATCTCATGGATATTGCCAAATCCACCCCAGGATTGGTAGGAGCGGACCTGGCGAATATCGTCAACGAAGCGGCGATCATGGCGGTACGCGGTGGTCATAACGAGATCTCCGTGGTCGATTTTCAGGAAGCGATCGAAAAATCTTTAATTGGCGGTGTCCAACTAAAGAACCGCGTCATCAGCGCAAACGAGCGCCGCACGGTCGCTTATCATGAAGCGGGCCATGCAGTTGTGATGCATGCCACCCCCCACGCCGACCCGGTCTATAAGATCACGATCATCCCCAGAGGACAATCGGGCGGCTTTACCATGGCGCTTCCCGAACAGGATAGCATGCTGATGTTCCGCAACCAGATCATGGCACGCATTACCGGTCTCATGGGTGGACGTGTGGCAGAGGAAGTCTTCTGTCAGGATATTACGAGTGGCGCGTCCAATGATCTACAAGTTGCCACCCAACTGGCAGAGGATATGGTCATGCGCTTGGGCATGAGCGTCAGCGGCTTGCGAGTCTTCAGTCGACCCGAAGGTGCCGCGCTTGGGACGCGGGCGGGTCAAAAAACGTTTGAAGTGCTCGACACAGCGATTAACCAAATCCTGGAAGAATGTTATGAAGAGGCAAAACGCATCATCAACGAACAAAAGGAAGCCGTTGAGCGCGTGACCCAAGCCCTGCTCGAACAAGAGACGCTTACACGCGCAGAGTTTGTCGCGTTGATATAAACGATAGTCATCCTCATCGATCGTTTAATAAGAACAGACCTCCGAACAAAATCTCGGAGGTCTGTTTATTGATTGGTGACGCATTCGCTTATAATGTCACAAACAGCATGGAAATCTCTCAAACCCTCCACATCACGGATCGCAAAGACTGGCGCATCTGGTTGAAGAAACATTACAAGACCGAAAAAGAGATCTGGCTGATCTACGCCAAAAAAGCGACCGGCAAGCCGCGTATCACCTACAACGACGCCGTGGAGGAAGCCTTGTGCTTCGGCTGGATCGACAGCATCGCCAAGAAGTTCGACGAAAACCATACCGCCCAGCGCTTTTCACCGCGCAGATCGAAGGTCAAATATTCGCAAGCCAATATTGAGCGCTTGCGATATCTGGTGGCAAAGAAAAAAGTGATTAAAGAAGTCGTGGATTCTTTGGGCGATATTCTCAACGAAGAGTTTGTTATCCCACCTGATATTTTGAAGGCAATTCAAGCGAACAAAGAAGCGTGGAAGAACTTCCAAATGTTTTCGGATGCTTATATTCGGATTCGCATCGCCTTCATTGCTGGTGCGCGCAAACGCCCCGACGAATTCCAAAAACGATTGAGACATTTTATTGAGATGACAGAGAAGAATAAGATGTTTGGGTTCGGTGGAATTGAGAAGCATTATTAGCGAAATTCTTGACAACAAGGAGAGACAAATGATTTATGCCCAAGTTCGATTCACCGTGGAAGACATTGCAAATTGGAAACCTGTTTTCGAAGAGGCTGCCGCGCTTCGCAAATCCTATGGCTCGCTGAGCGCTCAAGCCTTCTCCAAAGCGGATAACCAAAACGAGATCATGGTTCTCCTGCATTTCGAAACCCCCGAACAGGCAACGCAAATGTTTCAATCTCCCGAATTCCGAGAAGTAACCCAACGCGGAAAGATGCTTGCTCCACCCGAAGTGACCTTCTTCGATGAGGTAGAAACTTTGGACTCGTGATATCGAGTCGCTGAGAAGAAAAAGATGTTTGGGTTTGGAGGGACTGGGAAACAGCATTAACTTCTGGATTACAATCGAAATTACTGTGCTATAGTGTCAACATCAGGAGAGGATAAATCATGAGTTATTTGTCAGTTGTAAAGAATCCTAAGAACTTTAGCAAGGTTTTCTTTAATGAAGTTCAAAATCAACCGGTTAGCGCTTCCCATCAAGGCATTTTCAATGTATTACTTTATTATATTTGGAGAGGTTCGTTCGATTCGGCAACTAAGGCAATGAAATTTGAAGGAGATATCGATCTCCTTAGACTATGTCTCTCAACATATAAAGCATTTCTACCTGTTCTGCAATTAATAAGGATGGGGTATGCTACTGATGCATTTGTATTAATGCGAACATTAATGGAGAGGATTGCAATTCTAGGCTATCTTAGTGAAAATCAAGATTTATTGGATGAGTTTAAAAGAGGAAAATCCCATTTTCAAAAGAAAGCTATGATGTGGGCAAAAACAAACAGTTTACCCAACTGGATGAAATTACATAGTTTTCTCACAAACATTGCTCATTCAAAACTAGAAGGAGCAGCGGGGCACATTTATGAAGAAAATATTATTGGAGAATCTTTCAGATACTTACTTCCTTTACCGAACAAACAAGTATCTTTAACAGATGAAGTCTTGGTTCTCGTTTGGTATGCAATTATGGCAGTTACCCCCTATGCAGAAAAGGCGCTGTCGATGAATGAATATTCCATTTATCCAAACGATAGATCTATCAACAAATATGTAGAAAAGGCAGATCTGATAAATTTCGAAAACCTCATTAACACTTTTGCAGTTAATTACAAAAACCTCAAACAAATTCCTACTGCCATAAACTAAACACCATTAACAAACATAATTCTTCGTAAGTTTGATTATTGTTTCCACACGACCAATAAAACCTTGTTTACGATCAGGGTTATCGTGTACACCCAACCAAGTGTAGATTTTCCACTTGCAAAGAGGGCAACTGAGCCCAAAGCAAGCAGAGTCAGTTCCACGGTCAGGTAGGAAGCGCCGCGCAGGGGACGGAATGCTTTTGGGGCAATGAACATGCCCCACAGCACGGCGATCAAAACGGGCAAGCCGATCCCACAGAGAATCTTCAAGAGCCAGCCTGATTGCGTCTTGAAGCCCCAATATCCCACCGCCGCAAGCAGACAAAGTTCCAGTAAAAATCGAACCGCCAAATTCAATAATTTCAAAGCACCCATTACTCACTCCTATAACAATTCTGAGATATCAGAATTGTACAACAGCTGGCAAAATTGGGAAAACAAAAGAAACTTCCACATCTAAATTAGGAACGATCCTGTCCTGATTACTCCTTACACTGAAAGTGTAGTTCAACACACTTTATAAGGAGCAGAACATGGGCACAGAAAATGACGGACGAAACGACTTTGATTTCCTGGTCGGGAACTTTATCATGCGTCACAGGCGGCTGAAGGAGCGCCTGAAAGGGTACACAGAATGGGAGGAATTCGAAGGCACCGCAGTCGGCAAGAAGATCCTAAACGGATTGGGGCATATTGACGAAGTGGTCATGGACCGGCAAACCGGTCCAGCACACGGCTATACATTACGGCTCTTCGACGTGAAGTCCAAAGAATGGAGCATCTATTGGGCAGCTGGAGCGAGTGCTATATTGGACGTCCCGGTGGTTGGCAGTTTCAAGGATGGCGTTGGCGAGTTTTATTCGCACGAAGTTTGGGATGGTCAGCACATTTTCTGTCGCTTCACCTGGTCGAAGATCACCGAAAATTCCGCACAGTGGGAACAGGCTTTTTCCATTGATGGCGGCAAGACCTGGGAAACCAATTGGATGAATACCTTCGAGCGGGTTGAGTAATTAAAACCAATATAGCCACAGAGCGCACAGAGAAAATTCGTTTTAAGAGCTTTCTCAAAAGTCTCTGTGATCTCTGTGGCAAAAGATTTAACATAAGGATAAGACAATGCAAACAGAAAACGACGGACGAAACGATTTCGATTTCCTGATCGGCAAGTGGAAGGTATATCACTGCATGTTAACCCAACGGCTGAAAGGCTCCACAGATTGCGTGGAATTTGAAGGCGACACAGTTGCCAGGAAGATCCTGAACGGGCTCGGCAATCTGGATGAAAACCTGATTCACATGCCAACCGGTCCAGTCCACGCAATGACATTACGTTTGTTTGATCCAAAGTCAAAAGAGTGGAGCATCCATTGGTCAACGGACCGCATGGGAGTTTTGGACATTCCCATGATCGGCGGCTTCAAAGATGGACGCGGTGAGTTTTATGCGCAGGAAACCCACGAAGGCAAGCATGTCTACAGCCGCTTCATCTGGTCAAAGTTCCTGGCGAACTCCTGTCAGTGGGAGCAGGCGCTTTCAGCCGATGGCGGAAGAACTTGGGAAACGAACTGGATCATGGAATTCAAGCGGGTATGAACGCGCAAAACCATTCCCCCATCGTCGAGCTCAGGCAGTACACGCTTCATCCCGGAAAACGCGATACCCTGATCGAACTCTTCGATCGTGAATTTGTCGAAACGCAGGAAGCCGTGGGTATTCAAGTCATCGGTCAATTTCGGAATCTCGATGACCCGGATCAATTTGTCTGGCTGCGCGAATTCAACGACATGTCTGCGCGTGCACAGTCGCTGAATGCTTTTTACAGCGGACCCATTTGGAAAGCGCATCGCAACGTCGCTAATGCCACCATGATCGACTCGGATAACGTCCTCTTACTACGCCTCGCCCACCCGACATCTGGATTCTCGCTTGCGCATGAGCATCGTCCGCCCTCAGGCAGTGCAACAACACACGCTGGGTTTGTGACAGCAACGATCTATTATTTCGATGCGCCCGTGAATTCCAATTTCATTAGCTACTTTGAAAACACGCTTCAACCAATACTCATGGGAAATGGCGCGTCAATCCTTGCCTACTTTGTGACAGAGGATAGCCCGAATACTTTCCCCGCCTTGTCTGTTCAAGAGGGGGAAAATGTTTTCGTCTGGTTTGCAGGCTTTCGGGAGGAGGAAGCGTACGAACGTCATGTTGCCGAGCTTGCCAAATCAAAACTCTGGAAAAACGAAATTTCAAAGTCGCTGAAACGTCGACTCAAAAGAAAACCTGAAATCTTGAGATTATCTCCCACCACACGTTCGCGGCTGACAGGAAGAGTCTAAACGGCGGGTGTATACTCGCCCATTATGTATCATCCCACCACGCGTGTACTGGCTGTACTGGCATTGCTGCAAGCCCACGGACGCATGTCCGGCTCGGAACTGGCGCAACGGCTCGAAGTGAACATCCGCACTTTGCGGCGCTATATCATCATGCTGCAAGACCTGGGGATTCCCATCGAAGCCGAACGCGGACGAAATGGCGCGTATGTGTTATCAGCGGGATTCAAACTCCCGCCGATGATGTTCACCAACGAAGAGGCTTTGGCGTTAACCGTCGGATTAATTTCCGCGCGTCGCCTCAACCTCGCCGATACCGACCGTGCCATCGAAAGTGCATTCGCCAAGCTGGAACGTGTGATGCCGCTCGATCTGAAAAGCCGCGTGCGGGCATTGACCGAAACGATCACACTTGGCTTGAACACTGTTTCATCCACACCACCCAGCGAGGTCGTGCTCAGCGCCATGAGCAGCGCCGCGCAATTGCAACAACGCGTACACATTCAATATCACCCCAATCAGGGTGAAGACACCGAACGCGATTTTGATCCGTATGGTCTGACCTTTTACCTGCAGAGATGGTACGTGGTTGGCTACTGCCATCTCCGCCAGGATCTGCGCTCTTTTCGTCTGGACCGCATTACTCAGATCAACTCGGTCTCTGCACATTTTGAACGACCTGAACATTTCGACCCGCTGGCGCATATGATGCAGTCCATCGCCACCATGCCGCGTCCGTTCGCCTTCGAACTTCTGCTCAAAACAGATATTAACACCGCGCAAAAAGAAGTTTTTGATGTGCTCGGTATTCTGGAAGCAAGCAATGACGGAGTCATCATGCGCGGCAGCGTCGAAGATTTGGATTGGCTGGCGCGACAAATCTCTATATTCTCTTTTGATTTCATTGTACGAGAACCAGATGAATTGAGAGAAGAATTAAAAAAACATTCAGTGAAACTGGCGAATTTAGCAAAAGCATAATATAAAAACTCCTGAGTGTTACTCAGGAGTTTTTATATCCACTGTAGATATGAGCTATTACTTTTCCTTCGCCAAAAATTCGTGAAACTTCTTATTCCGCTCCAACATCTCAATAAATTGCTGGACGCGTTTCGCCCGCGTCTCCGCCTTTTTTGCAGTTTGAATTCTGAACAAGAACGAATATCTCTCTGCGCTCTTCAACGTGTCAAAGAAGGCTTTGGCTTTCTTATTCTTATTCAATGCAGCTTGAAAATCCTCAGGGATGGAAATATTTTTCTGAGAAGCATAGGCTGCATCCCAGCGTCCATCTTTCTTCGCAGCTTCAATGGCTTTCAGTCCTGCTGATTTCATTTCCCCACTCGCAATTAATCTCTCTACTTTCTCGGTATTGATCTTTGACCAGATACTCTTCGGTCCGCGTGGGGTTAATTTTTGAAGCCAATATTTGTCATCAAAACTCCCCTTTTGCCCGTCGATCCAGCCATAACACAAAGCAACATCCAACGCCTCTTCATACGTCGCAGATGGGATACCTGTCCCTTTCTTGGCAAGTTTCAACCACACGCCAGCGGATTTGTCATGCTGTTTGGCGAGCCAGTCCGCCCATTTCTTTTTTGATTCAAACGGTAAGGTTGGGAGTTCGGTAGGTTTTGGCATAGAGTGTATTTTAGCATCTAGCGGATAATTTATTAAATGCAAACATCTTATTGAGAGATATAATGAGAACAACAAATTCTTTGGATCAAGGGAGTCGTTCATGGACGATGCTCAAAAGTTTGTTCACATATTGATCGAAAATATTGAACGCGTCATTGTCGGCAAGCGCTCGACAATCGAGTTCATTCTTGTAGCATTGCTCTGTGAAGGACACGTGCTGTTGGAGGATGTACCTGGCGCTGGTAAGACCATGCTGGCGCGTTCAGTGGCAACCAGCCTGGGCATCAGTTTTAAACGCATCCAATGTACGCCGGATCTATTGCCAAACGATGTTACCGGTGTTTCAATATTCAATCAGAAAAGTGGAGAGTTTGAATTCAAGCCCGGTCCAATCTTCGTCAACATCCTACTGGCGGACGAAATCAATCGCGCCACACCGCGCACACAATCAGCTCTATTGGAGGCGATGCAGGAACAACAGGTGACGGTTGATGGTGTGACGCGCGATCTGCCGCGTCCTTTTTTGGTGCTGGCAACGCAGAATCCGATCGAGTACGAAGGCACATTTCCGCTTCCTGAAGCCCAATTGGATCGGTTCCTGATGCGGCTTTCGCTGGGGTATCCAGCTCGGGCAGATGAACGTCAAATCCTGGTCAATCTGCGGCGCGAGCATCCGATCACAAAACTCAGCAAGGTGGTGGATGGACATGAATTGCTCTCTCTGCAAAAGCGTATCTGGGACATCAATGTGGACGACACTTTGCAGGATTACATCGTCGCGCTGGCTGAAGCCACACGGACGCATCCAGACCTGGCATTAGGTGTCAGTCCGCGTGGAAGTTTGGCGTTGTTGAAAACGGCACAGGCTTTGGCGGCAATTCGTGGGCGCGATTATGTGATTCCCGATGATATTAAAACACTGGTACCTTTGACACTTGCACATCGCCTCATTCTCAAGCCTGAAGCTGAACTTCGCGGTCGTACAGCACATACAATTCTGGCAGATGTGTTGGAAAAAACGCCGCTCGACCTGGGCAATGTAAATAGTTAGAGTTTGCCATTATGTCTCGCACGGTTCTCCCCCTGCTCATCGTGCTTTTGTTGATTGCCGCATTCATGCGAGGCGATTTTGCCTTGACATTAGCCTACATGGTCTTCGGCGGACTTGTAGCAGGCTTATGGTGGGTT
>Ga0210377_10001159_pt1 | contig 24281 bp, 15 predicted proteins | sample PLM4_65_b1redo_FD_155480 | JGI IMG/M metagenome (GOLD analysis project Ga0210377, IMG submission 155480) | Groundwater sediment microbial communities from an aquifer in East River, Colorado, USA - PLM4_65_b1 redo | ecosystem: Environmental > Terrestrial > Soil > Riparian zone | place: USA: East...
GGCGCCCTTCGGTGTGTTCGGGCACTTGTCGAGCGCATCCGGAACGCCGTCGCCGTCGCTGTCCTTGCCCGGGCGGTGCGGCAGGAGCTGGTTCATGGTCTCCCAGTCGAGCGTCGCGGTCGAGCGCAGGTTGTGGGTTCGCTGGAACTTGCGCAGCGCCTCGATGGTGGCGGCGTCGAGGGAGCCCTGCTGGTACGAGCCTGCCGGCAGCAGCTTGATGTGCTGCAAAATCCCCTGCGCCTGGCCGACGTCCTCTTTGCTGCTGTAGACGAAGGCGGGTTGCCCTGAACCCGCCGCGTGGGTCGCGGCCGTGACCGCGATGAAAGCCGCGGCAGCGATGACAACGGCGACAATGCTACGGGTGGTGCGATTCCTCATGATGCGATCTCCTCCGGTTCTACCGCGATCCCCTGATTCCGGCATGTTGGAAGACGGACGCCCCGCCGGTCTCCCCCTGTGAAGGACACCCTCCCCGGAAACCAGACCCCGGGGAGGCGGCGGAGTATAGATCAGCTGGCGCCCACCGGTCCCGATGGAGCGGCGAGGGCATCCCCGGCGCCCCCGGCCGGCCGTTTCTTGACCATCGTGATCTCGTTGCCGCGCCCGTTGTGCCGCACCTCATCCATGAACAGGCGGATCAGGAAAAGACCGCGCCCGCCGATGGTTTCCACGTTTGCCGGGTCGCGCGGATCGGGCAGGAGGGCGATGTCGAAGCCCGGGCCGTCGTCGCGCACGGTGTAGGAGGCCTCGTCCGGGGTGAGGCGGGCGACGACACGGACCCGGCGGCCCGCCCACGGCTCGGAGCCACGGCGCTCCGCGGCCACCCTCAGGAATTCGCCGCCCTCGTTGTCCTCGCGCCGCAGCGCCGACGACAGCTCCAGGTTGCCGTGGAACATGGCGTTGGTAAGCGCCTCGTGCAGGGCGATCGACAGGCGGAACTGCGCGGTCTCGTCGGCGTCGAGCATGCGCCGGTAGGCGGCGCCGAGATGCTGCACCAGCGGCCCCACCAGGTCGATGTCGTTGTCGAGCAGATAGGTCGTCGAGGTCTCGCTCACGCGGGCGCCCAGCAGAACGTCGCGGCGCGCCGTCCGTGACACCTCGAGCACTTGTTGCAGCGTCGTGGCCAGGCTGCCGAGGATCTCCTGCTTCGGCACGTAGCTCGCCGCCCCCTTCCGCAGGCTCTCGAAGGCGATCATCTCGCTGCCGAAGGCGGTCATCAGCACCACCGGGATCGACGGGTACTGGCGGCGGATCGCCTCCACCAGGTGCAGGCCGTCCAGGCGCGGCATGTGCAGGTCGGTGAGGACGACATCCGGCAGCGACCCGCCACCGAGCCGCTCGAGCGCCTCCTGCCCGTCGCCGGCGCTCTCGAGCATGGCGTCGATCCCGGCTTCGCGCAGCGCCTCGGTGACCAGCCCGATATCCGCCGGGTTGTCATCGACCACGAGGATGCGGGGACGATCCTGGTTCATGCCCGCACCCCGTCGGCCGGTGGCAGCGTGAAATTGAAGGTCGCCCCGTGGCCGGGCTCCGACTCGACCCAGAGACGCCCGCCATGGCGCTCGACGATGCGCCGGCAGATCGCCAGCCCGATGCCGCTCCCCGAGTATTCGTCGCGCCGGTGCAGGCGGGTGAACATTCCGAAGATCGCCTCGCGGCCGGCGGCGTCGATGCCGATCCCTTCGTCGCGCACCGCCAGCAGCGCCTCGCCCTCGCTGATCCCGCCCGAAACGTGCACCCGCGGCGGGCGCTCGCCGTGGAACTTCACGGCGTTGGCGATGAGGTTCTGCAACAGCTGCGCCAGCTGGGCCGGGACGGCGCGCACCCACGGCAGCGGATCGCGGCTGAAGACCGCCCCCTCGCGCTCGATCAGATCACGCAGGCAGCCGACGGCGCGGTCGCACTGCAGGCCGGCGTCGCACGCCTCCGGCACGGCTTTCGACGTGCCGACACGCGACAGGGCCAGCAGGTCGTTCACCAGCGCCATCATCCGGTCGGTGTGGCCGAGGATCGTCTCGAGAAAGCGATCGGTGTCGGCATCCACCCGGCCGCGGCAGCGGCGCGCCACGAGGTCGGCGTAGCTGCGCACCACGCGCAGCGGCTCCTGCAGGTCGTGCGAGGCGACGTAGGCGAACTCCTCGAGCTCGGCGTTGCTGCGCTGCAGCTCGAGCGTGCGGCGATCGAGGGCCCGCTCCGCCTCGACCCGCCGGGTGACGTCGCGCAGCACCGAGACACCGCCGGTGATGCGCCCATCGGCGTCGCGCATCGGCCGCGAGTTGATGCTGAGCCACAGCGCCGACGGCCCGCCTTCGCGGGCGACGAACAACTCCTGGTCGTCGACCGGCTCCCCCTTGATGGCGCGCACGAGCGGCAGGCGCTCGGCCGGGAAAGGCGTCACCCCGTCCGCTTCGCGGAAGCCATAGCGCTCCGGCCAGTCGTCGGGCGGGGCATCGACGGGTCCGTGCGCGAGGAGGCGCGCGGCGGCGCGGTTGAACAGGCGCAGCCGGCCGAGGGCGTCCGCCACCGCGACGCCGTCGCTCATGCTGTCGAGGATCGACTCCAGGATGCGGGTCTTCTCGTGCAGGTCGTGCTCGGAGCGCGCCAGCTCCTCGGCGCGGCTGCGGCTTTCCTCCGCCGCCCGGCGCAGGCGCTCCGACTGCTCGAGCACCGCGCGCTTCTGCATCAGCAGCAGGTGCTCGAGCGCGGCGACCCGCGAGCGCAGCCGATCGGCCTCGGCCGGCGCCGCCTCCGCGGCGGTCCCGGAGCGGCCGGTGGCCGGCGGCGGCACATCGCCGGGCCCGCCGGACGGTGCGTGTCGGGGTCCACGGCGCCTCACGAGGTCAGCCACCCCTGCCCTCCACCACGAACACGGCCCAGGGACTTCAACTGGTCATGCCTCGGGTTCGCACTCGCTCACGCCTGAGTGCGCCGATTGTGCCACCCTTGGCACCGCCCGGGGAAGCCCCTCGTCTACAATGTGGACGCCGTGTCGAGCCCAACCGGATCGCCTCCGGTCCCCTGGAACCTGTCGCGCAACGGCGTCGTCGCCGTGGCGACCCTGCTCACCCTGGTCGCGCTCGCCGAGAACACGATGGCGCCCTGGGCCCCGTTTCACATCGTGTACGCGGCCCTGGCGACCCTCCTGCCGCTGGCGTGGGGCACCTGGTCCTTCGGCCGCCTGTCGACCGTGCGCCGCTCCTCCTGGGCGCTGGTCGTCTTCTTCCCCGTGGCGCTGCAGGCGGGTGTGTCGCTGTGGCGACTGCTCGGCGTCGACTCCGCCACCATGCCGTTCTTTTCCCTGTCGGCGGCGCTGCCGGCGCTGTACGAGGCGGCCGGCGCGCATCTCGGCTGCTCCGCCGATCGGGCGCAATGGCTCTACCTGGCGTTCGTGACCCTCTGGGCGGGGCTGGGTGAGGAGCTGTTCTACCGCGGCTACATGCACGGCACTCTGCGGCGCCGGATCGGACCGCTGCGCGCCGCCGCGGTCTCGTCGGCCTTCTTCGCCATCCGGCATGCGACCCAGCTGGCGCTCGTGAAACCGTACCCGGCGGCGGCCGCGCTGTCGGGGGTCGCCTTCTCCTTCGTTGCCGGGCTCGCGCTCGCCTGGCTGTACGACCGCTGCGCGTCGCTGTGGCCGCCGGTCCTGGCGCACTATCTCTTCAATCTCATCCTGATGGCGGCGCTGGCGTCTTCCTGACATCGGCGAGGATGGTGGCCTCTTCGGCGATGGCCTCGACGGCCTCGTCCACCCGGTCGGCATGGGTGCGGAACGACAGGACGCACAGCCGCACCGCGAAGCGGCCGCCGATGACCGTGCTCGAGAGAAAGACACGCCGGCGCGCGTTGACGCGCCGCATGAGCTCCGCCGCCAGGGCGTCGGCGTCGCCGGCGGAGACGGCCCCGGCACGCCAGCGGAAGGCGACGATCGACAGTTGCGGCTCGTCGACCATCTCGATCATCGGCAGGTGGCGCAGCCGCTCCCAGGCGGCGCGCGCCAGGGCCAGCTTCTCGCCGATCTGCTCGCGGAACGCCGCCAGGCCGTGCAGGACGATCGGCAGCCAGACCCGGAGCCCGCGGAAATCGCGCGACAGCTCCGGCGACAGCGCGTGAAAGTCGGGGGCGCCGGCGGTCCCGTGCAGGTCTTGAAGATATCCCGCCTGGCCCCGGTGCGCCGCGCGCAGGGTGGCCGCGTCACGCACCAGCAGGCAGCCGGTGCCATAAGGGAGGAACATCCCCTTGTGCGGATCGAGAGTGATCGAGTCACACTCTCCCAGTCCCTCGAGGCGCCGGGCGCCTTCGGGAACGAGGCGGAAGAAGCCGCCGTAGGCGGCGTCGGCATGCACCCAGAGGCGGTGCGCGCGGGCGATCGCCAGGATCTCCGGCAGCGGGTCGATCGCCCCGGTGTTGGTGGTTCCGGCGTTGGCGATCACCAGGAACGGGCGGGCGCCGCGGGCCGCGTCCTCGCGCACCATCGCCTCGAGGCTCGCGGGACGCAGCCGCAGCCGCGCGTCGACCGGGACGCGGCGCACCGCCCGCTCCGGAAATCCGGCGAGCCGCGCGGCCCGGGTCACCGAATGGTGCGTCTCGTCCGACAGGTAGAGGGTCCCCGCCAGAAAGTCCTCCGGCAGGCGGGCGACGCGGGCGGTGACCAGCGCCGTCAGGTTCGAGATCGAACCGCCCGATGTCAGGATGCCGGCAGTGCCGGGGGGACAGCCCATCAGGCCGGCGATCCAGTCGATGGCGGTCGCCTCGAGCGCTGCCAGCGCCGGCGCCGCCGCCGCGACACCGACGAAGCGATTGACGGCGCAGGCGATGAAATCGGCGATCGCCGCGGCCGGGAGGCCGCCGCCCGGGACATAGGCCAGATACCCGGGACCCGCGGTCGTGAACGAGCGCCGCACCGCCGGGTCGAGACGCGCGAGGATGGCGTCAAAGGGGGTGCCGCCCTCCGGCGGCGGCTCCTGGAACGACGCCGCGACCTCGGCCGCCCCTTCGGTATCGAACGACGGCTGGTCGGGGAGCGTGTCGATGTGGCGCACGACGTAGGCGACCGCGGCGTCGCACAGGCGGCGCAGCTCGTCGCCGGTCGGCTCGAGCGGCCGGACCGCCATCGTTACTTTCCCTGGTTCTGCGGCACGAGGACCAGGGCCGAGGCCGCGGCGGAATTCCCCGACGCGTCGGTGGCGCGGTAGGTCGCGGTGTAGGTGCGGCCATTCCCGCCGCCCCCGCGCCGCGCCCGCAGCATGACGACGCGATCGAACGTCCCGTAGGCCGCCCCGGCGATCTCGGTCGCCGGATCGGCGCCTTTCGGATCGGCGATCGTGATCGACGCCAGGATCACCCGCGGCGCCGGGTCGCACAGGTCGCTGACCGCGACGGCGTAGAAGACGTTGCGCAGGTTGCCGTCGGGCGGCCAGAGTGTCGCGGGCAGGGCGCGCGCGGTGATCGTCGGCGCCACCGTGTCGCGCACCGTGATCGTGACGGTGTCGGTGGCGACCGCGCCCTCCGCATCACGCACGTTGAGCGTGATCACCCACGTGCCGAGGGGGATGGTCACGACCGGCTGCGGTCCGATTGCCACGCCGAACGGTCCGCTCCATTCGTACTCGAGCGGTCCCTGCTCGGGGTCGGCCGAAGCGGTGCCGTCGAGCCTGACGACCGCGCCCGCGGGGCCGGCGCACTCGACCGTCTGCGCGGCGCCGGCATCGGCGCCTGGCGCCAGGTTGGGCCGCATGTCGAAGAGGACGAGGGTCTCGGGGCCGGCGCTGGTCAAGGTCAGCATGGCGGCCAAGCGGCCGCCGTTCGAGGCAAGCCGGTCCGTGACCGCCGGAGCCGCGCCGGGAATGAAGCTCGCCCTGCCCCACGGCAGGTAGAAACCGCCATCGGGGGATGGCCGCCCGGGGCCGAGGAGAGCGACCTGGTCGAACGCCGCGCCCGGTTGGGGCGGGGTCCGGGGCACCGCCAGCAGCAGCCAGTACCCGCCTCCCTGCACCTCGTGCACGATCCCTTCGTCACCGGCGGCCGCCAGGTGCGGGAGCACGTCGGCCACGGTGCCCACTCCCGGCAGGGTGTCGCCGGGAGCGATGACCTCGAGCGGGATGCCGCCGGCGCCGTAATAGGTCACCCGCAGCGGCCCCGGAGCCGGCACCGCCTGGAACGCCAGGCGCCCGACCGCATCGCTCGACATCATCCGGATGGAGAACGGCTGCAACACGCCACCCTCGACCGGGTCGCCGGCGCCGAGGACGCGCCGCGCCGACCCGCTGCCGTCCTCGACGAGGGGCGCCGAATACAGAGCGGTCCCGCCCGCCACGGTCGTCGCGCCGAACAGGATGTTCCCCGCGTCGTCGAGAAGCGGCGGCAATAATTGCCCCGGCGCGCCGGTGCGGATCTGGAGGATGGCGCCCGCCCCCGGAATCACGTCGCCGGGCCCGGCGACCCGGCGCAGCGCGACGCCATCCCATCCCAGCAGGAGAACGGTCCCGTCCGCCAATACAACCGACAGAACGATGGCGCCACCAGCGTTGACGCGCGACGGCGGCAGGAACCCGGAGACCGGCGATGCCGAGCCGGGGACGGGATCGCCGACCCCGAGAATCCGGGCCAGCGGGCCCGCGCCGGGGCCGAGGAAGAGGGACAGGCTGCTGCCGGTCCCGGTGTCGGGCGTGGCGCCGAGAAATGCGACGATGCCGTCGTCGTTGATCGAATGAAACGACAGGAACTCGCCGTCGAAATGCCCGCCCCCGGGCGCGGGGCCGCCGTCGAGGGCGATCGCCCTGAGCGGCCCTCCCGGGCGGCGCGCGTAGAGCCCGCGATTTCCCCCGGTGATGCGCCCATCGAAAATCAGGTCGCCATTCGGGGCCATGAACGGACCGGCACCCAGGTAAGGGAACGGGAACTCGAAGAAGGATGTGAACCGGGCCACGCCGGCGATGGCGTCACCCGCCCGCGCCTCGGCCGTCACCAGGGAGCCGGCGCGCGCGAAGATCGCATCGCCATCGGTGTCGACAGCGGCGAAAACGATCGTCCCGTTCGCGGTCACCGCCGGCGCCGCCTGCTGGCCGCCGACGTTGATGAATTCGAATTCCCGGCCGCCGCCGGCGTCGCCGCCCTCCTCCGCCACGACCTCCGATTGAGATCTGTGGGCGTAGACACCTCTGAGAGTGTTTGATCGAACGGCGCCGAAGATCACGCCTCCCAGCGGGTCGATGGCCGGCGACAACCCGGCGATCTCCGTGAACGTGCCCTGGTCGGGCGCGGGGCTTCCCGGCGCCGCCACCGTCTGCGACATCCCTCCCATGACCCGCTGGACACGAATCGACCCGCCGCTCGACCAGAGGAACGCCACATCTCCCGCGTCGTTGATCGCGGCAGGGGCGATACCGAGGGGGGCGGAGGGGCAGAAGGCAGGACAGGACGGGATGGGCGCCTCGAACAGCGCGCTCAGGGCGCCATCGGCGGCACGCAGGGCAAGGACGTGCGACGCCGCCGCGGTCTCGGCATCGAAGACGACGGCGCCGGCGGCGTTCGCGGCCGGCGCCGTGAGGGGCGCCACGAAGGTCGAGGCGCCGAGCGGATCGCCCGTCTGCACCAGGATCTCCGTCGGCCCGCCGGGCGCCCGCCGCAGGATGGCCGCCGGCCCCTCGAGCGAGCGCACGCCGAACACGATGCGTCCCGCGCCATCGACCGCGGGACCGATGAGGTTGATGACCGTCACCGGGCCGCCGCGCAACATCAGGGTCTGACCGCGCACAAACTCGACGCTCTCAACCCCTCCCCGCGGCGCCACCCTGACCAGGGCGCCGCCGGGGGAGCCCAGGCCACCGACGAGCGCCGCGATCGCGCCGCCGCCCGACGCAACCTCCCCGACTCCGCCTATCACACCAATTCCTGGAATCTGTTCACCGACGTGCAGCAGCACGCGGTTCTCCCCGCCCTCGAGGCGGTACAGGGCGTTGCCAAGGGTGTCGACGAACAGCCGGCCGCCGGTCGGGGTGAGGGCGATGCCCCCTCCCCAGGGGCCGCGCACGCGGGCGACGCCCGGCGCCGGGTCCCCGACCCGGGCGACCACGCCCGCGGTCGGCTGCGGGAGGGCGGCGGCCGGCACCAGGTCCGCGGCCGGTGCGGCCGGTCGTGGAATCGCCGCCACGGTCCCGATCCAGGCCAAAGGGAGAATCAGCACAAGCAGGACAGCGGCCAGGTGCTTCAGATGCGTCATGGAGGCCCCCGCGCGAGCCGTATCGCTTCGGGGACTATACCGCGAATCTTCGCGGCCGGTCGATGGTTTCGCGTCCCCTGGTGTCGCGAAAGTGCCGCGGCGGATCACGATTCTCGTCGTTGATCCGGAGCCGGTTGGGCGTACATGGAAGGGACGTTTCGCAGGAGCCGCCGATGACCCGGAGCCGGTTCACGCTCGCCCATCAGATCGACGAACTGGCGCGTCTCACCTCGGCGCCCGCCTCGCTGGTCGAGGAGATCCGGGGAATCTTCGTGCGCCGCGGCATCGGGCTCGACGAGGATGCGCTCCCCTACGCCGAGATCCTCGACGAGACCTTCGCGCGCGCCGCCGAGATCGAGCGCGACGGCGCCGACGCGCGCGCGGCGTGCAAGTCGCTCGAGGAGAACAGCCGCCGCTTCGCCGATGCCTGCCAGGAGTTGTACGGGCACCTGAGATCGATGGAGGATTTCCTGCGCGGCACACCGCGCCCGACCCCGGCCGAAACCGCCAGGCGCCGGCGCCAGGCACGCGACCGTGCCGCCGCCCGCCGCGCCGCCGCGGCCAGGCCCGAGCGGCCCTTCTTCGTCATCCTGACCCCGTCCGATCCGGAGTAGCCGCCGGCCTGCCCCCGCGCCTCTCCCGCCGCGGCGACGACCGCCGGCCTACGCCCCGGTCGCCTCGCAGCAGCCGCGACCGGCGCGGCAGGTGCGCGCCGTGACCGGCGCTTCGTCGGGGCCGATGACGCGCATGGTGCGCAGACACCAGAACTGCGCCGTCGTCGACAGGTCGGCGGTCTCGAGGGTCTCCTCGATCGTGCCGTAGTAGTAGCGCTTGGTGCGGAGGTTCCGGCACAGGCCCGGCAGACCGTCGTCGGGAAGCGACTTCGGATCGCTCATGACACTCCCCCGCCCGCGGCGCGCGCCAGCGTTTCGACCGCCTCGCGGATGAGCCCTCTGGTGAGCGGGATCTTGTAGGCGTTGTGCGCCAGCGGCATGGCGCGCGCGAGCGCGGCGTCGGCGGCGGCGGCCGCGACGGCGGCGGTCGGCTGGCGGCCGTCGAGCGCCTTCTCCGCCTCCTTCGCGCGCCACGGGATCGGCGCGACGCCGCCGAGCACGAGGCGCGGAGCGTACAGCGTCCCGCCGCGCAGCGTCGCCGCCAGCGCCACGCTTGCCAGCGCGAAATCCATGCTGTCCTTCTCGCGGAACTTCAGATAGAGGCTGGTGACCCCGGCACCGGTCGAAGCGGTCGCCGGGACGGTCACCTCGGTGACGATCTCGGCCGGTCGCAGGGCGGTCTCGTGGTCGAGACGCGCCTCCGGGAGCAGGTAGAACTCCTCGATCGGCAGCTCGCGGCGGCCGGCCGGCGAGGCGCACAGGACCCGCGCCCCGCATGCCACGAAGGCCGGCGCCAGGTCGGACGGGTGGACGATGAACGACGGTCCGCCGCCGAGGATGGCGTTGTAGCGGCTCTCGCCGTTGACCGTGAAGCAGACATCGCCGCCTTTCTTGAGACAGCGATGCGCGGCGCTGCGGTAATACCAGCAGCGCGGCCGCTGGCAGAGGTTGCCGCCGACCGTCCCGACATTCCTGATCTCCGGCGAGCCGACGCTCGCCGCCGCCTGGGCGATCGCCGGAAAGTCGCGGCGCACGCGCGCATCGCCGGCGAGCGTCGCGAGGGTCACGAGGGCGCCGATGCGCAGCGTGCCGTCGGCGTCGAAGCGCAGCGCCGACAGGCCGCGCACCGCCTTGAGATCGACGAGCGCCGCGGCCTCGATCAGGTCGTCCTTGAGCTCGCCTATGAGGTCGACGCCGCCGGCCAGGAGCCGCGCCGGTCCGCCCGGCGCCGCCAGGGCGGCGGTCGCCTGGTCGACCGATTCGGGCTCGATGAAGGCGAAGGGACGCATCTCAGACCTCCACCGGGCGCGCCAGCAGGTCGAGGACGCGCGCCGGAGTGATCGGCAGCTCGCGGACGCGGCGACCGATGGCATGGCTCACGGCATTGGCGATGGCGGCGGCGGTCGGGACGATCGGCGGTTCGCCCAGTCCCTTGACGCCGACGTTGTTCGCCGGGTCATACACCTCGGTCAGGATCGGCACGATCTCGGGCATCTCGAGTGTGCCGGCGAGCTTGTAGTCCTCGAGGTTGGCGTTGAGCACCAGACCGGTGTCGTGGTCGATGACGCGCTCTTCGAGGAGCGCGGTCGACAGCCCCATGACGACGCCGCCGCACACCTGGCTCTCGGCGGTCAGGCGGTCGACGACGCGGCCGCATTCGTGCGCCGCGGCGATGCGCACCACGCGTACCCGCCCGGTCCAGGTGTCGACGATGACCTCGGCGAACTGCGCCCCGAACAGCTCGGTGCTGCGCCCGGGATAGTTCGGCACGCGCGATGCCTGCGCCGTGGCAACCGTCGTCCTGAGTCGCGCCGCGGCCTGCACGAACGGCATGCGCCGCGCGCCGTCGCGCGTCCGCACCTCCCCTCCGGCCAGGTCGAGATCGCCGGGCGCGGCGCCGAGCGCCGGCGCCACCGCGGCCAGGAACTTCGTCTTCGCCCCCTCGGCGGCGGCGCGCACCGCCGGCAATATGGAGTTGAGCGTCACGCTGCCGCCCGACGCCGGCGAGTAGAGCCCGATCGCGGTGTCGCCGAGGCTGACGCGGACGGCGGCCGGCGCGACACCGAGCACCTCGGCGGTGATCACCGCCATCGCCGTGCGCGTGCCGGTGCCGATGTCCTGGGTGCCGCAGGCGCACTCGACGGTGCCGTCCGAATGGATGCTGACGCGGGCGTCGGCGGGCGGGCCGCCGTACACCGGCCACATCGCCGTGCCGAGGCCGAGACCGCGCCGCAGCCGCCCATCCTGGCCGCCGGCCGTCCCGAGCTGCGGCCGCCGGTCCCAGCCGATCGCCCGGGATGCCAGGGCATATTGTGTCTCGAGCGCCTTGGCCGGCTTGTCGATGTAATTCCGGCGCCGCAGCGCCAGCGGGTCGAGCCCGAGCCGCCCCGCCAGATCGTCGAGCGCCGACTCGAGCGCGAACGATCCCTGCGGATATCCGGGGGCGCGGAACGGCGCCGCCGGTCCGGCGTTGGTGTGCACGTCCTGCTCCTCGATCAGCACATTCGGGCAGGCGTAGATGTTCCAGGCCGGGCCGCCGCACCCGGCGCCGCCGGCGATCCCGCCGGTGCCGTACGACTTGAGGTGGATGGCGGTGAGGGTGCCATCCGCCGCGGCGCCGACACGAAGGGTCTGCACGGTCGACGGGCGGTTGCCGGTGGCGAGATTCTCCTCGGCGCGGTCGAGCATCAGGCGCACCGGCGCCCCCGCCTTGCGCGCCAGCATGGCGGCGACGACGGCGGCGATGCCGGCGCCGAACTTGGCGCCGAACCCGCCACCGACGTGCTCGCACACGACCCGCACCTTCGCGGCTTCGATCCCGAAGAACTTGGCGAGGTCGTCGCGGCAGCCGAAAACCCCCTGCGTGGCGGCCCAGACGGTGAGCCCGCCGTCCTGCCAGGCGGCGACCGCGCCGTGGGACTCGAGGGCGTTGTGCAGCGCCACGGGCGTGCGCCAGGTCCCTTCGACCACGACCGTTGCCTGCGCGAACCCGGCGTCGATGTCGCCGCGCTTGCGGACGGCCGCCGGGCGGACGTTGCCGTCGGGGAAGACCGGCGGCGCGCCGGCCCGCCGGGCGCTCTCGAGATCGGTGACGTGCGGCAGAATGTCGTAGCGCACCTTGATGAGGCGCAGCGCGTCCTCGGCGACGTCGGCCGACACCGCGGCCACCGCGGCCACCTCGTCGCCGGCGTACAGCAGGCTCCGGTTGCCGGCGGCCGGTCCCCTGGCGTCGCCCTCGATCGCCCGGCCGGCCTCGTCGGTCTCGGCGATCGCGGCGAAGACATCCGGGCGCTCGAAGGTCAGCACCGCGCGCACCCCCTTGAGCCGCTCGGCCGCCGTCGCGTCGATGGCGGCGATGCGGGCGTGCGGGTGCGGCGATCGCAGGATGCGGCCATGGAGCATCCCCGGCAGCCGCACGTCGCTGGTGTAGCGCGCCCGGCCGCTCGCCTTGGCCAGGCCATCGAGGCGGGAGACGGCGGTCCCAACCACTGAAAGCCGGGTGTCGGCGTCCCAGATCGCCGGCTCGCCGTCCGGGACGACGACCTCGACCTCCTCGAGCCGCCCGTTCTCGCCGATACGGATCCGGCGCGTCTCGCTCATGACGCCCCGCCCTTGCGGCCGGCCGCGGCCAGGACCGCCGCGCAGACGCGGGTGTAGGTGCCGCAGCGGCAGACATGCCCCGCGAGCCCCTCGCGCACCTCGTCGAGCGTCGGGTTAGGCCGGCTCTCGAGCAGGGCGCGGGCGGCGACCACGAAGCCGGGGGTGCAGTAGCCGCACTGCAGCGCGTCCTTCTCGACGAAGGCGGTCTGGATCGGATGCGGCTTCCCGGGGGTTCCGATGCCCTCGATGGTGGTGATGGCGCGGCCGCGGGCGTCGAGGGCCAGCATCATGCAGGCATACACCGGACGGCCGTCGACGAGTACGCTGCAGGCGCCGCACGAACCGCGATCGCAGACCTCCTTGGCGCCGGTCAACTCGAGCCGGTCGCGCAGCGCGTCGAGCAGAGTCACGCGCGGCTCGATCGACAGGCTGCGCGAGCGGCCATTCACGAGAAGACTGATCGACACCGGTCCCGGCCCGAGGCGGCGCGGCGCGGGCGGCGCCGCGGCGGCCGCCGCGCGCGCGGCAAGCAGCCCGGCGCCGACGACCCCACCGCCGACACCCAGACCCTTGAGAAAGTCGCGCCGCGAGACACCACCGGCGCCCTGCGCCGCGTCGTCGTCGATGGGATCGTCGTCCGACGCCCCGCGGTCCGCCGCGCTGACATCGTCCACCGGGTCGCGCGGTTCCTCGGGGCGGTCGTCGCGATGGTCACTCATCGTCGGTCCTCCGGCTCGTCAGAGACGCGGCGTGGTCGCGCCCGAGCGCGCCGCCGCCGCGGGTGTGTTCAGGTTCAACAGGATATCGGCGCCCGCCCACGGGATCTCGAGGACGCGCTCGGGCCGGCGGCGCACGACGGCGCGCAGACCCTCGCCTTCCTCGCTGACGCCGAGAAGCTCGGGAAGGAGGCAGCCGTGGAAGAGCGGCGGATGACCGCGCCGGCCCTCGAAAACCGGCACCAGGATCAGCCGCGGCGCATCGGCGCGCGGTCGGCCGGGGGCGGCGCCGGCCGGTCCCCATTCGCCGGTCGCTGCCGCGAGCAGCGCATCGACGAGCGCGGTCTCGAGGGGCTGGTCGACCGCCGCCACGAGGAGCGCGTCCGGCGGAGCGAGCAGCGCCGCGAGACCGACGCGGATCGACCCGCTGCGGCCCTCCTCCGGTCGTGGGTTGCGGACGGCCCGCGCCCTCCAGCCGGGACGGAAGCGCGGCGCGACCAGGGGGAGCAGACGCGGGGCTTCGTTCCCGACGACGACGATGCACTCGTCGATCCGGCTCCGGTGCAGCGCTTCGAGCTGGTGCGCGATGAGCGGCTGCCCGCGCCAGTCGATCAGCGCCTTGGGCGCGCCCATGCGGCGGGACTCACCGGCCGCGAGGAGGAGTGCCACGGACCTCATGACCGCATGTCCATCTCGACCCAGGGGCGATCGGGCGGCCCGATGTACTCCTCGAGCGGCCGGATCAGGCGGTTGTCGATGTGCTGCTCGATCACGTGGGCGATCCAGCCGGGCAGCCGGCTGCAGGCGAAGATCGGCGTGAACAGGTCCATGTCGAAGCCGAGCATGAAGTAGGTCGAGGCGGCGTAGAAGTCGACATTGGCGTTGAGGTTCTTGACCTCCTTGCAGGTCGCCTCGATCACCATCGACATGCGGTACCACTTCTCCTGCCCGGTCGCCTTCGCCAGCTGCGCCGACAGGGTGCGCAGGTGGATCGCCCGCGGGTCGATCGTCTTGTAGACGCGGTGCCCGAAGCCGGGGATCTTCTTCTTCTGTTCGAGCTGGCCGCGCACGTAATCGGCGGCGCGCCCGATGTCGTCGATGGTGCGCAGCATCACCATCACGTCGTGGTTGGCGCCGCCGTGCAGGGGGCCCTTGAGCGTGCCGATCGCCGAGGTGATGGCGGCATGCAGGTCGGCCATGGTGCCGGCGGTGACCCTGGCCGCGAAGGTCGAGGCGTTCAGTCCATGGTCGAGCTGCAGGATCATGGCGACATCGAGGGCGCGCGCCGCGAGGTCGCTCGGGCGGCGGCCGTGCAGCATCCACAGGAAGTTGGCGGCGTGTCCGAGCGCCGGGTCGGGCCGCAGCGGGTCCTGCCCCTTGCGGATCCGTTCGTGCATGCAGACGACCGTCGGCAGCTGCGCCGTGAGGCGCGCCCCCTTGCGCAGGTTGGCCTCGCGGGTCGACTCGTGCACATCGGGGTCGCCGATGGCCATGGCCGACACCGCGGTGCGGATCAGATCCATCGGCGCGGCATCACGCGCGTGGCGCTGCACCAGGTCGGCGATTGCCGGGGAGAGACCGCGTTGCGACGCCATCGCGCGGCGCATCTCGTCGAGCTGCGCGCGGTTCGGGAGCTCACCGTACCAGAGGAGATGCACCGCCTCCTCGAAGGTGGCGTGCTGGGCGAGATCCTCGATGGCGTAGCCGCGGTAGCCGAGAAACCCCTTCTCACCGTCGATGCGGCTCAAACCGGTGCGCGCCGCGACGACTCCTTCGAGCCCTTCCTTGGCGAACATGCCGTGGTCCCTTCCCGGGCCGCCGGTCGGCCCCATGGCGGCCCGCCTACCGCCGCCGAAACGCCACCCGCGGGCTGGCCGGCCCATTATAATGATGCTTGCAGCCGACAGGGAGGACGATATGGGATTCGCGGAGAGCGGCCTCGGACCGGGCGACCTGCGCGAGGCCCGCGCCCGCGTGGCGCGCGGGGCGCGGACAACGCCACTTCTGCCCTCGGAGAGCCTGAGCGCGCGCTTCGGCCACCCGATCGCCCTGAAGTGCGAGAACCTCCAGGCCGGCGGCGCCTTCAAGATCCGCGGCGGCACCAACTTCGTCGCCCGCCTCGGCGACGCCGACCGCGCCCGCGGCCTGATCACCTACTCCTCCGGCAACCACGCCATCGCGGTGGCGCTGGCCGCCCGCCGCTCCGGCTGCCCCGCGGTGGTCGTGATGCCCGAGACCGCGCCGCCGCTCAAGCTGGCGCGCGCGCGCGACCTCGGCGCCGAAATCCACCTCGCCGGCACGACCTCGATCGAGCGCCGCGCCCGCGCCGAACAGATCCAGGGCGAGCGCGGCCTGACGATGGTGCCGCCCTTCGACCACCCGTGGATCATCCAGGGCCAGTCGACCTGCGGCACCGAAATCCTCGAGCAGTGGCCGGAGGCCGGCGTCATCCTGGTGCCGGTGGGCGGCGGCGGCCTGCTGTCGGGGATCGCCCTGGCCTGCGCCTACCATCGCGCCGGTCTGCGTGTCATCGGTGTCGAGCCCAAGGGGGCGGCGAAGATGTCGGCGTCGCTGCGGGCCAAGGCCCCGGTGACCCTGGCGTCGGTCGGATCGCTCGCCGACGGACTGCTGCCCAGCCGTCCGGGCGATCTGACCTTCGCCATCGCCCTGCGCTTCGTCGAGGATGTGGTGACCGTCGCCGACGACGCCGTCGCCGAGGCGGCGCGCCTGCTGCTGCGCGACGACCACCTGCTGGTCGAGTGGAGCGGCGCGGTCGGACTCGCGGCCCTCCTCACGGGGGCGGTCCGGACCGGCAACACACCGACCGTCCTGGTGCTCAGCGGCGGCAACGTCGAGCCGGCCGACATCCTCGCCGGCCATCCTCCCCGGCGCTAGACGGAGCGTGCCGGAGGTCCGTACCTAGGGCATCCGCAGCATGCTAGACTCGGCGGACCCGGAGGAACTGATCGATGCCCCGTGACCTCAACAGGCGCTCCGAGCGACGTGATCGCGGTTTCACCCTCATCGAGCTGCTGATCGTCGTGACGATCATCGGCATCATCGCGGCGCTCGCCATCCCGAATCTCCAGGACGCCATGGATCGCGCCCGGCAGAAGGCGACGATGTCGAACATGCGCAGCATCGGCAACGCCCTCGAGATGTACTCGGTGTCCAACAACACCTATCCGCGCGGCCTGAGCGACGCCACCGGGTCGGCGCTCTCCAGCCTGCTGTCACCGGTGTACATGCGCACCGTGCCGCCGACCGACGAATGGAAAAACCCCTGGCACGTCGACACCAACGCGACCGGAAGTCAGTACACCATCGTCAGCTACGGCCGCGACGGCCAGCCCGGCAGCAACAGCGGCGGGGCCATGAACGGCATCGACTGCGACATCATCTACACCAACAGTTCCTTCTATCAGTGGCCCGGCAGCCAGTAGCAGTAACCCCGGCCGCGCCCCGCGCTTGAACCGCCCCGCCCGAATCGGCTAGAATCCGGTCGAAAACCACAACACGCAGCACACACGACCCGACGAAGGCATTGTCCGACGCGGGTTTCGAGGGAATGGTGCCGGCACGTCCGAGCATGGCCGAGACGCCCTCCGACGACTCGGTCCTGCCACCGGGGCGACGCGACTCTGCCGGTTTCTGGCTTCCGGCGGCGTGTGACGACGCGCGCTCCCTGGTGCGGCGCCGGAGCCGCCGTGGCCTGGCTCCGAAGCGCCCACCGCGCGACCCCGGCCCGACGGAGCCTGCGTGACCATCCACCCTGCCGGCGCCAGGCCTCCCGCGGAGGTCACCCGCTTGGCCGAGCGCATCGAGGCGGATGGCGGGGCGGCGCTCGCCGCCTACCGCGAGCCCGTCGGCGGTCACTGGCAGATCTTCGCGCTCCTGCCGCGCCCGCTGGTCCAACCGACCCCCTACCAGCGCGATCTTTCGAAGGCGCACGCCGAACGGCTGCTCAAGGTGATCCGCAAGATCGACCGTTTCGTGGATCCGGTGGTGGCGGTGCGCGCGGCGGAGGGGTACTGGACCCCGAATGGCAATCACCGGCGTTGGGTGCTCGAGAAGCTCAAGGCCGAATTCGTGCCGGCGATCGTCGTCCCCGAGCCCGAGGTGGCGTTCCAGATCCTGGCCCTCAACACCGAGAAGGCGCACAACCTCAAGGAGAAATCGCTCGAGGTGGTCCGCATGTACCGCGGCCTGCTCGGGGAGGAGGAGAGGCGCCACGAAGAGGCGTTCCAGATCCTGGCCCTCAACACCGAGAAGGCGCACAACCTCAAGGAGAAATCGCTCGAGGTGGTCCGCATGTACCGCGGCCTGCTCGGGGAGGAGGAGAGGCGCCACGAAGAGGCGTTCGCCTTCCAATTCGAGGAGCCGCATTTCATCACCCTCGGCCTGTTGTACGAGAAGAACGCGCGCTTCGCGGGTGGCGCCTACGCGCCGATCCTGCGCCGCGTCGACGGTTTCATGGCGAAACCGCTGAAGAGCGCCTGGGCCGTGCGCGAGGAACGGGCCGCCCAGGTCGAGGAGGCCGACGGCCATCTCAAGAAGGCGGTCGACGCCTTGCGCCGGCGCGGCATCAACCACCCCTTCGTGAAGAACTTCGTCCTGGCGCGCTGCAACCCGCTCAGCCGGGCGCGCAAGACAAAACCCGGCTTCGAGGTCGCCCTGGCGAAGCTCATCGCCAATCTCGCGGCCTTTGACGCCCTGAAGATCCGGCAGGAAGACATCGCCCGCTCGGCCGTCCTGGCCATCCCCCAGGCCACCTGAGCGGGGAGGGCGTCCGGGCCGACCGGCCGTCGTCGCCCCGGCGCGCGACGAATTCGTCATCAGAAGGCGCCGGCCGCGAAACGGTCACGCAGGTGTATCTCCCGCAGCCAGAATTACTTGACAAGATTTTGGGGGTGTCGTATATGAACCGGCACGAACTGAAAAAGTGGGGTCTCGTCGACCGCAAGCCGGACGGCCGCGCTGTATCCTCGCGTGGCTCCGACCGGACTGCGACCCGGACCGGCAGGACGTGGTGACTCGTGCTCGGCGCGCCGCCCACCGCGCGCCGGGGGTGGATTCACATCGCGCCTAGGGGAGCGCGGCATTCGGGGGGTAGCGGCAACGATGCGCGGTTTCGAGTTCCTTTGTCTGACTCCTGCGGGGCTGACCGATCCGGCCCTGGCGATCGCCGCCTCGCGCGCCGGCGCGGTCGGCATTCTCGATCTCGAGTTGACGCGCGACACCGCGGCCGCGGCCGCGGCGCTGGCCGATCTGCAGCGCCTGGCGCGGAATCCGTTCGGGGTCAAGCTCGACGGCCGCCGGCCCGAGTTCGCGCGCACCATCCTGGCGGCGCTCCCGGAGGGCGCCCGCACGGTCATCCTGACTCCCGGCCCCGACGACGACATGCCGGCGCTGGTGGCCACGGCGCGCGGCCGCGGGGCGCGCGTCCTGCTCGAAGCGACCGGCGCCGAGGAAGCCACGCGTGCGGTCGCCGCCGGCGCCGACGGGCTCATCGCCAAAGGGCATGAGGCCGCGGGCCGGGTCGCCGAGGAAACCACGTTCGTCCTGCTGCAGCGGCTGCTGCGTGGTCCCCTGCCGGTCTGGGCCCAGGGCGGCATCGGCCTGCACTCCGCCGCGGCCGTGGCGGCCGGCGGCGCCGCGGGCGCGGTGCTCGACGCCCAGCTCTACCTGACCCGCGAGTCGCCGCTGCCGCGCGTCGTGCGCGACGCCATCGCGCGCATGGACGGCAGCGAGACCGCCTGCGTCGGCGGCGACCTCGGTCAGTCGTGGCGCGTCTACGCCCGCCCGGGTCACCGGCCGTACGAGACGCTGGCGCGCGCCGCCCGCGAGCTGGCCGCCGGCGACGCGCCCGAGACCGCGCCGGGCGCAACCGGCGCGACACCGGTGCCGGCTGCCGCGGCATGGCACGAGACGATTCTCGAGTCGGCCGGTTTCTCCGACCCGGCGCGACGCGCCTGGCCGCTCGGGCAGGATGCCGCCTTCGCCGCGGCGCTCGCGGCGCGCTGCCTCAACGTCGCCGGCATCCTGCAGGCAATGCGCGCGGCGATCGAGGCGCACCTGGCGGCGGCGCGCACGACCAGGGCCCTCGCGCCCGGCGGCCCCCTGGCGGCGTCGCACGGCACCGAGTACCCGATCGTCCAGGGACCGATGACGCGCGTCAGCGACACCGCCGCCTTCGCCCACGAGGTCGCCCTCGGGGGCGGCCTCCCCTTCCTGGCGCTGGCGCTGCTGCGCGCCGGCGAGGTGCGCGCCCTCCTCGAAGAGACCCGCGCGCGGCTCGGCGACCGCCCCTGGGGCATCGGCATCCTCGGCTTCGTCCCGCTCGAATTGCGCGAGGAGCAGCTCGCGGCGGTGCGCGCCTGTCCCCCGCCGTTCGCGCTGATCGCCGGCGGCCGGCCCGATCAGGCGGCGGCGCTCGAGCGTGACGGCATCGCCACCTACCTGCACGTTCCTTCGCCGGGTCTGCTGCGCCAGTTCGTCGAGGGGGGCGCCCGCCGCCTGGTGTTCGAAGGCCGCGAGTGCGGCGGTCACGTCGGCCCGCGCACCTCGTTCGTGCTCTGGAACACGATGGTCGACACCCTGCTCGACGCCCTGCCGGGCGACAGCCTGGCCGACTGCCACATCCTGTTCGCCGGCGGCATCCACGACGCGCGCTCGGCCGCGATGGTGGCGGCGCTGGCGGCGCCGCTCAGCGAGCACGGCGCGCGCATCGGCGTCCTGCTCGGCACCGCCTACCTGTTCACCCGCGAAGCGGTGACCAGCGGCGCGATCATGCCGGGGTTCCAGGAAGCGGCGCTCGGCTGCCAGCGCACCGTCCTGCTCGAGACCGGCCCCGGCCACGCCACGCGCTGCGTCGACTCGCCGTTCGCCACCACCTTCGAGCGTGAGCGTCGCCGCCTGCAGGCCGAGGGGGCCCCGGCGGAGGAGATCCGCAACGCCCTCGAAGCGCTCAATCTCGGGCGGCTGCGGGTCGCCTCGAAGGGGGTCGACCGCAACCCCGAATACGGCCGCGACCCCGCGGCGGCGAAGCTGCTGACGATCGATGCCGGCGCGCAGCGCGAACAGGGGATGTTCATGATCGGCCAGGTGGCGGCGCTGCACGATCAGGCGCTGCCGCTCGCCGAGCTGCACCGCGATGTGTCGGCCGGGGGGGCGGCGTTCCTCGATGCCGCCGCACCGCTCGTGGTCGAGACGGCGCCGGCCGCCCCGCCGCGGCCGTCCGACGTCGCCATCGTCGGGATGGCGAGCCTGCTCCCGGGCGCCCCGGATCTCGCGACTTTCTGGCGCAACATCCTCGACAAGGTCGACGCCGTCGGCGAGGTTCCGGACGATCGCTGGGACTGGCGCCTCTACTTCGACCCCGACCGGCGCTCGCGCGACCGGGTCTACTCGAAATGGGGCGGATTCCTGGCCGATGTCGCCTTCGACCCGATGCGCTACGGCATCACCCCGAACTCGCTGCGCTCGATCGAGCCGGTGCAGCTGCTGCTGCTCGACGTGGTGCGCGCGGGGCTGCAGGACGCCGGCTACCTCGACCGCCCGTTCGCGCGCCAGCGCACCTCGGTGATCCTGGGCGCCGGCGGCGGCATCAGCGATCTCGGCAGCCTGTACACCTTCCGCTCGCTGCTGCCGTCGTTCCTGCAGTCGCCGCCCGAAGAGCTCATGGCGCGGCTGCCGGAGTGGACCGAGGACTCGTTCCCCGGGATTCTCCTGAACGTCGCCGCCGGGCGGGTGGCCAACCGCTTCGACCTCGGCGGATTGAACTGCACCGTCGACGCCGCCTGCGCCTCGTCGCTGGCCGCCATCTACATGGCGGTGCGCGAGCTCGAGAGCGGCGCCGCCGACGTGGCGATCACCGGCGGCATCGACACGGCGCAGAACCCGTTCATGTTCCTGTGCTTCAGCAAGACGCACGCGCACTCGCCCACCGGTCGCTGCAAGACCTTCGACGCCGCCGCCGACGGCATCGCCATCAGCGAGGGGATCGCGGTGCTGGTGCTCAAGCGGCTCGCCGACGCCGAGCGCGACGGCGACCGCATCTACGCCGTCATCAAGGCGGTGGCGGCGTCGAGCGACGGCCGCGACCGCGGGCTGACGGCGCCGCGCCCCGAGGGACAGATACTGGCGGTCGAGCGCGCCTACGCCAAGGCCGGTTTCTCGCCGAACACGGTGGGTCTCATCGAGGCGCACGGCACCGGCACCGTCGCCGGCGACCAGGCCGAGGTGACGACCCTCAAGCGTGTCTTCGACGCCGCCGGCGCGGGCCGCCAGCAATGCGCCATCGGCTCGGTGAAGTCGATGATCGGCCACACCAAGTGCACCGCCGGCGTGGCCGGCGTCCAGAAGGTCGCCATGGCGCTGCATCACGGGGTGCTGCCGCCGACGCTGCACGTGTCGAATCCCAATCCGAAGGCCGACTTTCCCGCCAGCCCGTTCTACGTCAACAGCGAGGCGCGTCCGTGGGTGGTCGCGCCCGGTGCGCCGCCGCGGCGCGCCGGCGTCAGCGCGTTCGGCTTCGGCGGGACCAACTTCCACGCCGTCATCGAGGAGTACCGCGACGGCATCGGCGCCGGCGAGGCGCTGACCGACGCCTGGCCGGCCGAGCTGTTCGTCTGGCGCGGCCGCAGCCGTGAGGAGATCGCCGCCGACGCCGCGCGCATCGAGTCGGCGCTGCGCGAGGGCGCCGAGCCCGAGCTCGCCGACCTGGCGCGCGCCCTGTGGATGCGCGCCGCCGAGCGCGACCCCGCGGCGTCGCGGACCCTGGCGATCGTCGCCGCGACGCGCGACGACCTGCTCGCCAAGCTGGGACGCGCCCGGACGCACCTGGCTTCGGCGGCCGACACCCTGGCCGATCCGACCGGGGTTCATTTCGCCGGCACGCCGTACGGCCACGAGGGCCGGGTGGCGCTCCTGTTCCCGGGGCAGGGGTCGCAGTCGGTCAACATGCTGCGCGACCTGGCGCTGCGCTTTCCCGAGGTGCGCGCGGCGTTCGAAGACGCGGACGAGGCGCTCGCCGGCCGCTACCCCGAGGCGCTCAGCCGGCACATCTTTCCGATCCCGGCCTTCAATCCCGAGGACGAGCGCGCCCAGCAGGAGGCGCTCACGGCAACCCACGTCGCCCAGCCGGCGCTGGGCGCCGCCAGCCTCGGGGCGCTGGCGCTGCTGCGCCGCCTCGGCCTGCGCGCCGACATGGCCGCCGGCCACAGCTATGGCGAGTACGCCGCGCTCGCCGCCGCCGGTGTCGTCGACGCCGCGACCCTGGCGCACCTCTCCGAGCGCCGCGGCCAGGCGATCCGCGCCGCCGCGGCCGGCGACCTCGGCACGATGGCGGCAGCCGCGGCCGCGCCCGAGGCGGTGCAGGAGGCCCTGCGCGATCTCGAGGATGTCTGGATCGCCAACTACAACGCGCCGCGGCAGACGGTGGTCTCGGGGACGCGCGCGGGTGTCGAGCGCGCCGTCGAGGCCCTCACCACCGCCGGCATCCCCGCCCGCCTGCTTCCGGTTGGTTGCGCTTTCCATTCGCCCGTCGTCGCCGGGGCGCGCGACCGCCTGGCGGCCGAGCTGGATCAGGTCGCCTTCGCGGCGCCGGCCTTCCCGGTCTACTCCAACTCCACCGCGGCGCCCTATCCCGCCGAGCCGGCCGCCCTGCGCGACCTGCTCGCCGGCCACCTCGTCAAGCCGGTGCGCTTCACCGAGGAAATCCAGGCCATGCACCAGGCCGGCGCCAGGGTCTTCGTCGAGGTCGGACCGCGCAACGTGCTCACGGGCCTGGCGCGGCAGATTCTCGCCGACCGGCCGCACGTCGCGGTGGCGATCGATCAGCCGGGGCGCAACGGCGTGGCGGCTCTGCTGGGCGCGCTGGCGCAGTTGCTGGCGCACGGCGTGGCGCTCGACCTGACGCCGCTGTTCGAAGGGCGCCGGCTGCGCCGCCTGAATCTCGCCGCCCTCGCCGACGAAACGCGGCCGGTGCCGCTGTCTCCGACGACCTGGATGATCAACGGCGCCTATGCCCGGCCGCTGCGCGAGGACAAGCGCGTGCCGCAGCCGATCGCCATCACCGGCGCCGCACCGCCGGTGGTCGAGGCGGCCGCGGTCGCGGATGCCATCGCCCCGGCGCCGATCGCGCCGGCCGCTGCGGCATTCGCCGGCGCCGCGCCGGACCTGCCCCTCATGGCCGCGATCCCGGCGCTCCCCGCCGGCGCCGACGGAGATGTCGCGCTGCAGTTCCAGCGGCTGATGAGCCAGTTTCTCGAGACCCAGCGCGCCGTGATGCAGAGCTACTTCGCCGGCGGCGCCCCGGCCCCCGGCGTGAACATGCCGGCCCCGGCGCCGGCCGATGCGAAGGTGACGCGGGCCGCCACGACCCCGGCCGCATCTCCCGCCGCCGCGCCGGTCGCCCCGGCTTCGGTGTCGGTGGCGGCGACGCCCGCGGTACTGGCAACGCCCGCGGTGGCGTCGACGCCCGCGCGAGCAGCGGCGCCCGCGGTCCCCGGATCTCCGGCAGGACCGTCGCGTGACGCGATCCTCCAGCGCCTGGTGGCGATCGCCGCCGACCGCACCGGTTACCCGACCGACATGATCGCCCCGGGCGCCGACATCGAGGCCGACCTGGGCATCGACTCGATCAAGCGTGTCGAGATCCTCGGCGCGCTGCAGCGCGACCTGCCGGCGGGCGGGGCGGCGGGACTGCAGGCCGCCATGGAATCGCTCACCCGCGCCCGCTCCCTCGCCGCCATCGCCGACCTCGCGGCCGCGGCCGTCGGCGCGACCACCACCCCCGGCGCCACGCCCGGCGCCGCGCCCGCAACGACCGCACCGGCGGCGACGATCGCCGCCGTCGCCGGCCCGTCGCGCGACGAGGTCCTGATGCAGCTCGTGGCGATCGCCGCCGAGCGCACCGGCTATCCGCCCGACATGATCGCCGCCGACGCCGACATCGAGGCCGACCTCGGCATCGACTCGATCAAGCGCGTCGAGATCCTCGGCGCGCTGCAGCGCGATCTGCCGGCCGGAGTGACGGCGCAACTGCAGGCCGCCATGGAGTCGCTGACCCGCGCCCGCTCCCTCGGCGCCATCGCCGCACTCGCCGCCGCGGCCATCGGCGCGCCCGCCGCG
>Ga0210377_10001160_pt1 | contig 24263 bp, 23 predicted proteins | sample PLM4_65_b1redo_FD_155480 | JGI IMG/M metagenome (GOLD analysis project Ga0210377, IMG submission 155480) | Groundwater sediment microbial communities from an aquifer in East River, Colorado, USA - PLM4_65_b1 redo | ecosystem: Environmental > Terrestrial > Soil > Riparian zone | place: USA: East...
CAGTTCTTGAGTTTTCTTTCGTCGCGCTTTGTGCCCGCAAAAATGACCACCAGTGCATAGGGGATTCTCTGCCTATTAGCTTCCCGTAAGAATGCACTGCCTGTGCCTTTGCGATGATGAAATAGTCTCTTTTCAACTTGCGTTGAAAACCCTACGTAATGACGGGCGCGACTCCCTGCCAGGGGCTTGGCCAGGTGAATGATATAAACGAATCCGCGTGTTTTATCGGGATAAATTGTATACGGCTCTGATGTTCCTAGATTGCCCGAAGATATTAGATTCTCATGGTGCGGTGTAGTGTATTCAAATGTTATTGACATGGCATACTCCATTCTAAAAACTGGACGGTTTTTGACTTTACACTGCTTATAAAACTGGACGTTATAAGCAGTGTAAAATCCCCCTAATTTTGTACTATTTCAAATCATAATTCGTGGGATTGTAGAGTGCCTTTCCTACGTGTTCTTTGCCATCTGGTTGAGTAATAATTTTCAACGTAGCTGACTCTACATACTCATTGCTGTAAACTTTTCTGATTGCCTTTTCGTACGTGCGGGCGTTGATTGGCGGATACCAAATCTCCGAATTTTTATCCCCATAAATTGTGACCTTGAAGCTATAGATGTTTGTCATGATGGACTCCTATTGAATGTTTGTAATGACATAGACGAACACGGAAACAACGATGATTAGGAGTCCAAAGACTCCAGCAGAATTTTGTCCTAGTTCACGTTCTTTTATGGTGATCTTGAAATTTTTCATGTTAGATTCCTATGTTTCTCAGGCTTATTCAAGTTCTGGCAAAGCAAAGTATTTTGCGAATTCACTGGCCGGGTAAACTGTTGGCTCTGGTTCGTTCTTCCAAAATACGATATAGCGCACCCCTTCGTCTCTTTTGACCTTGATAACAATTACGTTTTCTCCCGTGAGAAAGTAACTAGCCGCTAACTCTTTTGATTTCATGATTGACTCCTAGATAAACTCAATACCTAATTCAGTTTCTAATGCGATGGACTCTTGACCATATTCCTCTTTGATTTTCTTGGCTAGTGGAATGACGATTTCAAGAGCCGCTTGCGTTGAAACTTCGTGATAGGATGTAACAAGAGTTATGGATTCTCTTATCAGTTTCCCCGCTTTGCTCTTGAAATATCCGCTTGCGTTGATTGTAGTGCAACCACCAAAAGAGTCGGCAAAAGTATTGCAGATTCTATTTATTAGTGCCTTTTTTTCACTTTTGGTCAATGGTGTCCCTACATTTTTGGTACTCGGAACGTAAAATGTGACTCTATTTTCTAACATGTATTATTCCTTTCTGTTTTTATATGTGGGTGAGAATAAACAAAGCAATCGCGGCGACTAGTATCAGTCCAATGACTAGCACTAGTCCCGACCTATCAGGCTTTGTTTCGTACTCAATAGATTTGCTGGATGAGACCAATCCCCATTTGTTTACTGACGTGGATGTATATTTGATGGACATTTTATGCTCCTATTTATGAAATATAGTTCTTATTGTATTGTCCGGCCACTACGTGCTACCAATTCACAATATTCTGCACTTTCTACGAAATCTTTTTGTAATCTTGATAATTTCAAGTCATGTCTATATTCAACTCCACAACCACCGCTCCAGAGATTTATTACTCTGACATAACCTAATCTGAACATAAATTGATATATCGAAAAAACAGAGTCGCAGAGTCTTTTCACAGGAACGTTGAACCTGTCGGACAGAATCTCATAGGCTATGTTTGCGTGACATGCTTCGTGTTCAACGTTGATAATTTCATCTTTGGCAATCCAATATCCATACATTTTTTTCATGGTATGCGCTCCTAAAAAATAGTAGAATCGTCGGTTATGCTCTTTAGCATAAGACCATCACACGGCTACGCCGCGCTAGGTTTCATCTTGATATTTGACTGTTTATAAAATTAGAACACGTCGTCAGTATCTATTGGCTTATAACCCCCATTTTCTACCTGGGCATGTAACAGTAACTGTCAACTTCTGTTATCCGATCTTTACCAAACTCGGCCGCGCCCACTGTGCGCCTATCATAGCTTCCCTAACATGTTCTTATGGAATGTTCCCCATAACTTTCAATCAATAAACTTGTTTGTCGAAAATTCACTTCTGAATTCGTACGACGTGCCATCTATTTGATTGACATAATGATAAATCACGAAAATAAGTAATTGATTAGAATCAAATAACAAAAAATTCATTTTATATAAGAGAATGCGAATAGCCGCACCTACGAAATATGAGAGAAAGATAAGAGAACTCTTGTTCTAACAAAATAGTATAGAACAAGTGTCCACACAGAACAAGAGATAGCGATAAGAGATAGGGAATAGATAAGAGATAGTCACACCGGATAGATAAGATAATAGATAAGATGGCAGATAGATAGATAGTAGATAGTATATAACAGACCATCATTGCATATGGGGAATTCAGGATGCAGCAACACACACACACACACACACACACGGGCGCACTCATGCGGGCACATGCTCCCAGGTGACACAGTAGAACATATGTTCTATGCCTGGTGCATAGGGGAGCAGAGAGAGAGAGAAGCAATGAGGGCGATGGGCGGGCGGGCGCATCACATCTATAAGTTAGTACGGGTAGGTACTAGACAATCACAAATATATCCAGAATAAGGTTACCCAGGCAATTTCCAACGAGTGAACAATTGATCCTGGGGCATTATCCTGGGGCATTCTCTGTGTGACTGTCTTTTTCCTTCATATGACTGATATATTACGTCACATTGTCAACATATTCTGTCAACATATGCCCCCTGCCCTCCCCCACTGATCGCCCCGCGCGACCAAAACACGGCTAATAACCACACACAGCCACCCACACACAGCGAAAACACACTGTCTACTCATCTTCCACTCATAATTCTTTTTTATGTGTTGCTATAATTGTTCTTATGTTCAGCCATTCAACACGACCTGCGCATTTTTTTATCCCTTTGGTGATGATAATCATCGGTGGAGCGCTTTCCCAATTCGATTCCTGGAGATGGGTAGGGTATCTTGTCGTTGTTTTGGCTGGTTATGTGTCCCATTGGCTATATAAGATGGGGATCGAACACGAAAAGACCGAACGCATTAGGGAAAATCACGAATTGTACGCCACCATCGAAAAAATTGATGCAGAAGCACGCGCTCAGTTGGGACTTGAACCCTCCAAAACCACTACGCAAGTCGTTGTGGATAAATCCAGTCTGGTGGGTAACTATTTTTCACGATCATATCGTGAATTGCCCCTGCCGCCCTGGAAACTAAGGACATTTGCTAAAGGAATCAAAGCAGGCCGTCCTTTTCACATAAGAGAATGGACACCCATAAAAGATGGGAGGTTGCTGTCAGATGGTGAGTGGCGTGATCTGGTCAAGTTTCTCAAACAGCCCGATCCCGAAAGTAAGGAAATTGCCTTTGTAGTCCAGCGTCATCCTACAAATGAACGAAAGGGTTTTGACTGGACAGCGGTGGGTCAGGAGTGGCTTGATGATGTGGTAAATTTGATGAACACTGCCCCCCTACCTCAATAAAATCAACGAAAGGAGTATGTTATGTCTACAAAAGTACAGTCTGTCCTGCTCGCGATCCTGATCCTGGGAGGTATCTTTGCCTCCTGGTCATTTGGGATCAATCAAGTCGCTGCGGCCATAGAAAAGGCTCAAGCTATTCAGGTACAATCCGTTCTGGAAGAATGCGTGACTTATGGTGCGCCCCATGCCGTTGTTGCTGATGGAGTAGCCTATTGTTATATGGTTTGGAAAGGATCGGAGTCTCTTATTCCTCTGGAGACGCTGAAAAAACTATATAGTGAACCAACGCCTAACCCGGCCCCCGAACCCGATAGCACCAGCACCTAACCCTAATGCCCTCCTAATTCTCCAGGAGGGCATCACTTATTCTCCCTTCATAATTCCGCCTGAAAATTTCATATAATTAGAATAGTCTTATCCTCGACCACTAATTGAAAGGAGTCGTCCAAATGCGCAGCATAGTAATAGTAATTATTTTGATCGGGATCGCCGCAGGGGCAGCACAACTGCCCTGGTCAACTTTCCCCTGGCACGAACTGTGGGTAACCCTCAAGTGGGGATTTTTGATTTGGCTTGCTTTCGCTCTTTCGGTACGTATAGTTGCCCATTCTCGGTATAATCATGATGACGACATAGAAGAAAGCACAGGCTCATGGGAAAAAACAGGCTCATGGACAGATGATTGGGCTAATATCCCTGATGCCACAGTGACCCCTTTGGAAAATGAAGCATTTCGTCTGGATGCCAGAGGCAGATCATTCATCATAGCCCAAAATAAAAAGGGCCAAAAGGCAGCCCGCGAGATCGACCAGCATGGAAATTATATTTCCAAGCCAATGTTCAGCAGTGAACGAGACCCAAATGGAGAAGGTCTCGCTAATTTACTCAAATATAAGATCAATACACGGAGGAAGTGAAGTAAGCAATGAAAAAATTTGATCCAAAGATTATTCCTTATATGGCGGCAATCACTACGGCCATCATGCTCATGCGGGCGGCTGTGGATCACTTCGGAGTGTGGGGATGGGCTATCGGGTTTATGGCCGGACTAGTAGCCAGTTTCTCCCTGGCTATTGCAGGCAGTAAGATCAGTGATATTGCAGCTAAGCGCAAGCCTTTGGCTTATGTCTCCCTGGCTTTCATGGTCACCATTAGTCCCATCGTGATTGCCTTGAGTGATCCTACTCCCAATGCAGCAACTTGGGCCTGGGCCATGTTTCCTGATGCTGCAATTCTGTTGGCAAGTGCGGTGACTGGCAAGTCCCTGCTTGCGCAAGACGAGCCACCAGCTAAAAGCCAAAGCAAGCCAGCTAAACCAGCTTTTAGCTGTAAGGCAGCTGGCTGCACAGCCAAATCGTTCGGCTCACAGTCTGCTTTGAATGCTCATCAGCGAAAACATAAGCCATGAGCAAGGGATTTTTGAAGATCATAAAAGAACTAAATTATCCGCCGATCTTTCTGGTTTCTCCCCATCAATTTTCTATGATTGATGGGGAGGGAAAGAAAGACGAAAATAGTCTCAGTGCCCTGGTGGTAGGTATCGCTGCCACTGGTTATCCAATCATTACTATTCATTCCACGTTGGAAGGCAAGGAACGAGACAATACCATTTACCATGAACTTGCTCATCATCTTTGGCCCTGGAGGCAGCATTGGTGGATTGAAATGTTTGCTGAGAAGATGGCAAATGGCGGGGGACGTGGATACTATAGCAAGAAATATAAAAAGAAAAGAACCGATCTTCCTACAAAAGCAAGGCTTCGTAACATGGCCCGCAGACAGGCTGAGAAATTGAAAGAACGATACAAATTGCCCAGGTAGAACTCCTCCTGGGTTTTTGTTATGATTGTCTTATGGGCGGGACTTTTCCTTTCACCTGCCTATCCAATGGGGCAGGTGACTTCAAAGACCTGCCCCTCATTTTTCTAATTCAGGAGTATGCCAATGTTGTCTCGTTTTCTGCAATGGCTCAAATCCTTTTTTGGGTCTAATAAAAAGTTTGCTGTCCCTGATGTTCCCAATAGTAAAATATGGGTGGTCATGCCACTGACCTATGAAAAATGGAAACATCCATCCACCAAAGCAAAACACTATAGAGCCGTTTTCTCTAATGGCTTGGTTCGCAGGACAGGCAAACAGAAATTCAAAACTGCCACACAAGTTCTGGCGTTTGTTGATCGTTACACAGGTCGTATGTGTGAAATATACAAACAAAGGAGGGGGCTATGATATTTCAGGATAAAGGAATCATAGGGCCTGATGTTTCTTTTTATCAGGCTGATCCCAGGCAGAACCAGTTCATAGACTTCAATAAGATGAAAGAGTATGGGGTTTCTTTTGTCATCATAAAAGCAGGGCAGCGCAATTATTTTGATCCTGCTTTTGCTGTCAACCGTGCCGCAGCGCGAGTCGCAGGACTTCCCAGGGCCTTCTATTGGTTTTTGGATTATCGAGACAAGGGGAAAGCCCAGGCCCAATTCTTCTGGAATCTAATCAAAGACGATCCTGGAGAGGGCCCGCTGATTGTGGATTTCGAGGATGGATCGGGGGGAGACTGGCGTAAACTTTATGATTTCATTGTGGAGTTGCAAGTTTTATCAAAATATCCATCAGACCGAATTTGGATTTATACCGGATATTACTATTGGTTGGATTTTGGCCCGCAGTTTACGGGGGACGAACTCTGGTTCATCGCATACCGCTTATGGATAGCCTCTTATACTGATCGCGTTGATCTAGTCAAAGTCCCTCGTCCCTGGATAACGGCATCTATGTGGCAAAAAGGAACAACTGTCGTATATGGGCCCGACATGGGGGTGCTGTCCCTGGAGATTGATTTCAATATATTCAACGGAGACAGAGAACTGTTCAATCATTATTTCCTGACTAATTATGTCCCTGATCCACAGGAAGATCATCCACAGGAAGAAGAAGGAGAGTCAATGAAATACAAAGTTGTTTGGACGAAGGGAGTTGCCAAGAGAACACAGCCAACCACCAGCAATAGTTATACAGGACTGTTACTGCCGTATCCCAACGAAGTTGAAGTTATTGAGGATCATATTGATGATTTGAATGATCCATCCAACATCAACAAAGTGTGGGTAAAGTTAGCAGATGGATATTATGCAGCAAAGAATTATCCAGACAGCTTGGGTGTTCCACGTGTGCGGATGGAAAAAGTGGAGACGCCTGTCCCTGATCCTGATCCTATCCCTGATCCAGAACCCACCATCGTCCACAGGATTGACGTTTACTCGGACGGAAAGGTGGCTATAGATGGCAGCAACCCCTTCTAAACGTATCCTTACCTATTCAGACGGTAATTACAAAATCGAAGATGTGATCCAATCTGTTGTTCAGTGGTATATGCAGCGGGAGGATCGAGAAGTGTTTGGATCAGTTCGATCCTGTGCTTCCTGTCCTGCCGTATTCGTAATGAAAGATGATCCACATGCTTTCCTCGGACAACAGTGGCAATATTATGCAATAGGGATCAACTACAATATGTTACTCGAAGATGTCTATTTGCTTTTTGATCGTGCATTGGCATTTGCAAACGGAACAGGCTTTCGAATAAGTGATGATCCCAGGGCGGACTGGTTTCATAACAAAGACCTGCGATATAAGCCAGTCAATCTGGACAAGGTTAGAACTACTGCCAGATCGGTCATGACAGGCACAGAACAGTATAGCTTGATGCAGGCTATTTTGGATGTGGTGCAGGTCGCCCGTTTCATTGTTACGCGGAGCATCAGCTTTATGAATGCAAGATCGTCTTTCGTGCAGGCAACTACAGCTTACCAGAATGTTCTAAACGTATCTGTGTTCGATAGTAGGCAGCTTCCCACTCTCAAGCCAGGCTATAGTTATCCCCAGGACATCAGCCAGGTAGACCCAGGCGCGTATAAGTATATGCCAGAGACCCACCCCGAAAAATTCTTGGTGGCAAATATAGTCAATTCAAAAGGAGAAGTAGTACAATTCCCACGCGGAGGTCTATATCCCTGGACACACGATAATACTCCTTATTCTTTTGTACCGCATATCGCAAATCTCGCTTATGGCCCAATATTTTATCCAATGAGTCGGCTTTATAAAGTACCCCTGGGATCACCAAAACCAAGTCCGTATAGGCGCAATGTGTAGTAACGAACAGCCCCGAATTTATTTCGGGGCTGTTGTGTTTATTGCGGCAAACTTAGTCTGCTTCAATGTCAGTCACGAGCGATGATTTTTGAACGGCTAATCAAGATAGCGACAACATTGACACCAACAGCAAACAAAGTACCAATTGAGACTCCTTCTCGTGGAAAGGGAAGGCACAAAAATTCACCAATCATCACGCCAATGGAAATGCTACAAACAATAACAAGGCTCAACAAGACTTTGATTTTATTCATTTCGATGTTCTTTCTCGCTAACAGACGGATCGGGCAGTGGAAGATCAATTTTCTCGTGGACTTCCACTACGAAGTTGATCGTAAAGTGATCGCCTTCTGGCAAAAGACTGGTATGCGCTATGTTAGAAGAAAGAACTTTGTAATTGATCTTACCTCCAAGCATACTTTGGATTGCTACTGCCAGAAGGGGTTCAATGCTTTTTCTCAAAACCACGTTATCATCGTGTCTGTATTTTCTATAGCGAGGCTTGTCGGGCAAGGCTGGTACACTGAGATCAGGAATAGGAGACATTAGGAAGTTTTCCTTTCTTGGGCAGGCCACATAATTGGATTAGTGGCGTGCCGGATGGCGAGCCTATCGGACATGTCTTTTGCTCCCTGGGTAATTTCTCTTTTGTGAGTTGGACGAACCATCCACCTGGGAAGATGCTTTTCAAGCGGGATGTACCCATAAGTCACAGGCTCTTTCATGTGAGGTAATCCCCACGTGAACCAGGCCACAGAGTAGTCTGACCTAGAGACATGTGTTACATATTTTTCTTTTTCTTTATCCCAAAAGAGTTTGGGATCGCCATTCTTATCGAACTCTCCCCACCCAAGATTGGGCATGTGGAAATGAACGCGCCGATTGAGAATGATAATGCTCATGCCGAACCGCTGGAACTGCGCCTGTGCCCGCGCTGCGGCCCAGGTATCGAATGGCATCAGGAGGGCGAACGGCTGATGATTGTCAAAGCTGCGCTCAATCCATTCATATTTTATCGAAAAGGGGGGATTGGTAATCTGGAGTTGTGCTGTTAGCTTGGGGGGAACAGTTAGATAGTTTGTACCATCCAACTCCAGGCCAGTTTCGATTACGGTATTGCCATTCAGGGCCCTGAGTGCCTCTCCCAGGAAACCATATTTACTAGACGCACTTTCCCATATAATCCACTCCTTTGGAACATAAGGTAACAGAGGAAGTACAGCGTAGGGTGGAGTTTGAGCCTCATCTCTTTCTGGAATGTTTTTGAGATTTGACTTTGCTGGTTTTCGTTTTGAGCGTCGGAGGGACAAGTCAATTGCTGCTTGCTCTTTTTTAGTAAGTTTTGCCTCCTGGAGATCACTGAGATGTTTCTTTATGATCTTCTTTTCATTTTTGGTGAATGTGCTTTTGATGACATCAATGGGATTATTCATAGGACGCTCCCCGCGCAAGAGATAATTCTTTGAGATAATCATATGCGTTATCTAATGTTTGAAAATGGATTGTTGCAGCTTGGCGCACAAATGCGTGGTTGTGAACGTTGTCATTAGGCATGACCAGAATAACATGTTTACCCAGGTGGGAGGCCCAAGCTAGTTCCATCATTGTGCCAATGGAAATATGATCTTCTGATGTGGAGAGATCAACCAAAACAACATCAACAAGGGAAACCATCCAATGATCCCGTTGAAAGATCGCATGATCGTTTGCAATGAGATGGTCATACCCTCCAGATTTGAATGTAGCTTCCGTTCGTAAGTTCATCTTGCCAAGCATCGGCTGATAAACCATATAACCAAAGTCAGACAGGATGGCTATCTTTTCTTCATAGCGAGAAACTACTCCTTCCCCTGTTTGCCCTGTGATCGGGCCTGCCAGATAAATACTAAGTTTGTTGGACATCGGTAATAACATACTCCTTTCTATTGATCGTTACTAAGAATTACGATCTCATTTGATTTTTTGTTTTTGCCCATTCCGTATATCCAGTGGACAGGCAGAATAGTGTTATCTTTATATAACTTACGCATGTGTAGACTGTCATTGTAGGACATAATCCAATGTTTGCGATTTTTCAGTAGTTCTGCCAGGGCAAAATGATTGAAGCCTTTGTGGGCGTCTCCTTTATTTCCATAGAGCGCCTGGTCAATTTCATAGGGCGGATCAAGATAAAGGAAATCATCAGTTTCTTTTATCACATCAAAGGCATCACCATGCTCTACTTTCAAATTATTTACATGGAAGTCTGCCAGGCGCTTTATGGAACTTTCTGTAAAGCGAGGATGACCTGGAGACATGCCACCCGAAAACGTAGTGCCGGAAAAGGAAGCGCGATTTAGAACATAGTAAACCGCAGCCCGTTCCAGCTTGGTAGGAATGTCCTTATAATATTTTTGAAGTGAGTAAAACATCCATTTGGTGATCGGATAGTAGAGACGAACCATTTCCACTAGATCATCCTGGTTTTTCAATAGCTCCTGCCAAAATTCCACTACCGGAAGAAAAATATCATAGCCCGTGACTTTCATGCGTGTGGTCAGGGCCAATTCCAACGATCCGCCTCCGAAAAATGGTGCGGTTAGCTTAGTTACATAGGAGGGAATCAACGGATAAAGAAACTTGACCGCCCTACTTTTTCCGCCTGGGTATCTCAGGGGAGAATGAGCATAAGCCGCAGGAAGAATAGGAGTAATACCTAGAGTAGTTGACATGTGATGATATGTTCCTTTCTATACACACATAAAATTATGTTTTCTTATTATACAGAAATAACGGACTGGAATTATGAGAGGAAGATGAGGTAAACTTACTCCTATACGAAAGGAGTCGTTCAGTCAGCCATATGATGTCTTTTGTTGAATGGGTGGAAAAACGGGGGTTCTGGAGTAGAGAAGTCTGGTCTCCTACTAAGAATAGAATGATTGGCATGGGGAAATTATTTCTATTTCCCGATCAGATACGTATCCTGAATCACGGCCTGGAATTCAATAAAGATACAGGCCGATTTCGCTATGAGACGTTTCTCTTTTCCACCATAAAAAAATCAGGCAAGACTTCACTGGCTGCCGCAGTGGGGGCCTGGTATGCCGAAGAAATAGGGCCTCCTGGGACGGAGATATATGCAATTGCCAATGACCTGGAACAGATTGAAGGACGTGTGATGCGTGACATAAAATTTCATTTCCAGATGCGCATTGAACATAAAGAATCAATTCCCAATACGATCACAGACGACGGTATGATTATTCTTACTGATAAGAACACAAAGATCACCATGTATCGAATTGACCTTCCAACTGGATCGTTTATTCAGGCACTAGCACAATCCTATAAGACGGTGGCAGGTTCGCGACATGCTCTAACGCTATGGGATGAGCTATGGGGAGTTACGTCGGAATTATCCCGACGTGTGTGGGATGAAATGACTCCTATTCCGACCATTCCACATTCTTTGAGATTTATCGCTACTTATGCGGGGTTTGAAAATGAGAGCGATTTATTGTGGGATTTATATCTCCAGGGGGTTAGCAAGGCAGAACACGACCAGGGCAGGGGGACTGAAATAATGGAATTAGATGGTTTGCCTTGCTATGAGAATGGGAGTCTATTCACTTATTGGGATCATGAGCCGCGCTTGCCCTGGCAAACAGAAAAATATTACGATGGACAAATGTCCAGTCTGCGCCCCGCAGCTTTTTTACGTCTGCACGAAAATCGGTGGGTTACGTCGCACGAAGCATTTATCCCAATTGAGTGGTATGACGAAGCGGCTAAATTGTATGAAGCGCCCGTGACATTGTGGATAGATCATCCAATGCGATATTGGCCTATCTATGTAGCAGTAGATGCGGGCATCAAGAGGGATAGCACAGCTTTGGTGGGCGTAGGCTATGACGCAAAGAGGGGGAAAGTCGGCCTAGCCTTCCATTATATTTGGACGCCGACCAAAGACAATCAGGTCGATTTGGATGCAACAGTTGAAACCAAACTTCTGGAGTTGTATAATAAGTTCAATATCGTTTCTGTAGTGTATGACCCCACACACCTACTCCAGACGATGCTCAGATTGAAACAAAAGGGGCTGCCGACAAGAGAGTTTCCACAGAACGTCACTTTGATGACGGGGGCAAGTCAACTTCTCTATGACCTGTTCAAGAACAAACACTTCGAAGCCTACTATGACGAAGAATTTCGTCGTCATATTCAAATGGCTGTAGCCGAAACCAATGCACGGGGATTTCGGATCGTCAAGTCTAAGGTATCGAAACGCCATTTTATAGATGGAGCAATTGCCACTGCAATGGCAGCATACGAAGCAGTGAACCAGGGCGGTGTAGATATAGGCATCCCCGTTGTAATTGAAAGCCCATACAGCGATGCTTCCGCCTGGAACGTAGGGCCAGAGGAACAGAAGTTACCATTTCCCTTACAGACAGACTAGGAGGGTATTTTGACCGACCTTATAGATCAGAGTGAAGAAGTAAAAGATATTATGCAACGCATTCAACGAGCCAAACGTCACGTGGAGGGCTGGAAAGAAAACATTACCCGCTGGCGTCAGTTGTACGATATGCAACACTACAACACAAAACCCAAAACAAGCGAAGTTCAATATAATGATCCTACTTATACCAATACAGTAGATTTGGCTATTGGCATTATGCTGGCAAATCGGTTACGCTGGCACGCCTTTGGGTTTCATCCATCGTCTCAGGAACAAACCGAAACCTCCCAAATCGAAAAATTGCTGGATGGAACACTCATGATAAATAATGAGCGTGAGGAATCCAACCAGCTTTATCAATTGTATCTGCACTTCACCCGCGATGGGGGCGGAGCAATCTATTCAGTATTCGATCCAGCAATTGCCGATGAACATCGTTTTATCAAAGAAGTTCCCGATTCCGAGGAAGGCGCAAAGAGAGTATGGGCATTCAAAGAAATTCCCCTGCGCGTACAAGTCATTGATCCTGAAAGTATTATTGCTCTGCCTGGTGGCCCAAAGCGTTGGCTGATGATCGGACGTATAGAACAACGCTCAGTCCTGGACATCGAAACTATTTATGGTATCCGTCTCCAGAGATTTGTTTCTTATAGCGATGAACAGAAAGCCACCACTATGGGGGAATTCATTGATGTATGGGATTTTGCTCAGCGAGATCAGCCCATTAGGAATAATGAAGGCCAGGAAGCATTCAACAGTGTCTTAGGAAAAGTCGAGACCGCGCCAAAATTATCTGTTCGTAATACGGTCATGTTCGAGAACCAGGCTTTGATCGGGCCACGAATTATGGATGGCTACAAAGACCTGCCATACACAATTCAATTTTTCAAGCCCACAGACAGCAAAGATTCGAAACAGTGGCATTCGATCTTGAGGCCGCTGGAAAGTTCTGTTGCACTGTTGGAACGAACGTTCAATCGACGGGCCCATCAAATTGATGTATACACTTCGATGCCCATCGTATCGAAAACACAGCCTGGCCGGGCGGTGAAAATTGATCCAGGACTTTACAACCACGTCAACATCACACCCGATGAGTCCATCGAATTTCCTACGTGGCAAGGCAATCCACCCGATCTCAATTTCCATATTGAATTTCTGCGCTCTCGTATCCAACAGTCTGGTTTTAGCGATGTTATGTTTGGATCAGGACAAAGCCAGGTGGCAGGGTATGCTCTGTCTCAGTTGGGAGATCAGAACCGCATACGGATGGAACAACCTATAACCCATCTTGAACTTCTGCTTACTCATTGGGCAAAGAAATCGCTTGCATTGCTTTCGGAGTTTGCTCAGGGAGCACAAATCTGTGTGTACGGTCAACATAAAGGTAAGGATTACCTTGAATATGTTGAAGTAGATGACCTAAATAAATATGCTGTCAGGGCTGAAATCATACCTGAATATCCGAATGAAGAAACCCGCAAGACCGCTATGGCGACACAGGTCAAGGGAACACTTTCTGAGTATACGATTATGGAACGCTACCTGGGGATCGAACAACCCGATGATGAAGAAGAACGCAAGATCATTGAGGCGGCTTCCCGTCATCCCGTCATGATCCAATATCTTCTGATGAAAGAACTGAAAGAGATGGCGGATGCTGGAGATGAAGCTGCGGCTCAGACTCTCCAACAGATGCAAGCGGGAATGATCCCTGGCGCACAGCCTGGCAGACCCAAAGACCCCAACAATCCAGAACAGTTGACGGGCACACAAAGCCCGACGGGACAGCCTGTACCACAAGCCACAGGTCAACAGCCTGGTGAAAGCGCAACGGATCAGGCTGACAATGCCGCTAATGCTGCCCCGAACATGCAGGGAGGAATATCGTGAACGGACTCAAAATAGAGATGATGCAAGGGGCGGTCAAGAAAGCCTTTCAACGAACACAGAAGGTCGGCAACATCGAAGCCGATCCTGATCTCGCTCTTTATGGCACTCTAAAAGCAGGACATTTCCAAGAACTTATGAAAGTTTATGGAGAGGGGCCTATCGTAGACTACATCAAACTTATGGAAACTAAAAAGATTATGAATAGCGGAGGGAAAAGATAATGCCAACGAAAAAAGATTTCGCGGGGAAAACCAAGACCAGCAAAACTTATGACAAGGATTGGGTTTTTTCTGGTGGAGCATGGACAACTCAGAAACAGGCCAAAGCAGACATTGCTAACAAGAAGGAAGCCCAAGCCTATAAAGCGAATTTGTCGGCTCAGGCTGCGCCTTCTCCCGTCCCAGGTGTCCCTGGAACTCCACCCGCTTCCGCCACAGCCCCGATTGATACCAGTGGACTAGTGACATCTGCGCCTGTGCCCATGCCCCTTCCTACGCCTGCTCCTTCACTTACTCAAACCGCCCCCGATACTTCCATTCCAAATTGGTGGATCGGCAATGCCATTACAAATCCATCAACGCCCGAAGCACAATTTGCAAATGTAGCAAATGCCCTACTGCCAACTCTTGCCCCCGAAGATCAACGCACCCTGGCGGGTTATCTTTCACAAAATCACAAAGATGTGTTTGGTGGATATTCCAATACAGATTTCGGATCAGCGCCGACAGCCATCACCGATGCAACCCGCAAACAATATCTAAATCCACAGCGCGCACAATTGGCAATCAGTTTATTGGATCGTATGCAAAAAGCATCTGGAGCGACTGAGATGGGTGCTGGTTATGACTTCCTCAAGAATGCCATCAACCTCATCAATCAATTTGCAGTAGATGGAGTGATGACCAGAGAGAAGTACGGTCAATTCACCAACGCTGTTTCCAGTTTGACCAAGAATGCTGGACAAGGAATGTCATCTTATGCCAACCTGGCCCAATTGTTCAACCTGCCTCAATTTACCGCAGGCCCGTTGATCTCCAATACTCCCAATTCAACTTTATTCGTCTAAGAGGTAGTTCATGCAAATCAAAGCAGGAGGGGGAGAGCGTAAACAAAAGGATGACGTTGCCTCTCCTCCTATTCACACAACAGACAAATTCAAACAAACCGTAAAGCAGATCAAAGAACGAGACGCAGCCCAGGCTGCAATTGACAGCGCTACTGTATCTTCACCCACGCCACCCAAGCAGCCGACATTCAATGTCCCCATGCCTGGGTCATCTTCGCTACCTGCTAGAAATAGAAGTCGTTCGCTTGATCCGGCTCTCTATGAGAAAGAACTGGAAAAGGCTGTACGTACTCAGATTGCGCATGAATATCCTAACCAGCCCCCGATGGGAATGATGCAAGATAAAGTCAAGAAATTCATTGACACAAAAGTTTCCGAGAGAATGGACATCATCAAGACGCCCCGTTATGTATTTCTATCGGATGACACGCCTTTCCTTCTGACCAAGAAAGACGAACGGGCAGAACTCGAAAGATCACTTGCCGGAGAAAGTCACTGGAAACGTTTGTGGATGCTGACAAAATATGACCTTGCCAACACTGTTGGTGAGATCACACGTTTGATCGGTGAACCAGCTATGCGCACCAAAGAATATATTACTGATACTGGTGTGCAGGGTAATACTATAGGCAGTGTAGCCCAACTTGGATATAACTCTGCTCTCCTGGGGATTGAATATATTCGTGCCTCTGATGCTGGCTGGAAATATGGCACACAGGCTCGCATTGACAAAACTAAACAAGACATCGAAGCCATGAAATATACTGATCCAGCCAAAGCAACAGAACTTGTAACCTACTTGGGGCAACTGGAAGAACAAAAACAAATCAATCAGTCTATTACAGATCGCATCAAAGTTGCAAAGCAGGCAGTGAAAAACTCATGGGCCAGTTTACAAGGAGAAATAGAAGAATCACACGATCTGCCTTATACGGGCATGGGGGCAGGGCCGAAATATGCCGCCAATATGCGGGAACTAGAACAAAAAGAAGCCGAGGCTGATGCCAAAGCTGTCACTATTCGTGCTCAGGCTTATCAGGCCTATGGAGAAAAGAACTTCGAACGCGCACTCGAACTAACTAAACAAGCCCAGGATGAGGATCGTCGTGGGACGACGGGTGATTATTATGGAGCGTACACTTGGATCAGAGAGCCAGAACGCGAAGCTAAATTCAAAGAAGATGCTGCCTTTTTGGAACTCCAAAAAGGTGCGCCACTTGACAAAGAAGAAATCCGCCGATTGAAAGAATTTCATGCAAATGCGTGGACAGAGATCGGGGGCGAATTTATTTATGATCCCATCAATCTTATACCCGCCTCAGTCCTGGAAGATATTATCAAACTTCCCCTTAGGGGAGTATCCAAAGCCAGTCAGGCCGTTGCTAAGGAATTTCCTGTTTATGAAAAAACCTTACATGTCCTGGGATCGCCTGTGCGCTGGCTGAGGCGACAAAGTGTTACCAGCGGTGCAAGTCAGGTTGCGGTCACTGTCCATAATCAACTTCAACGGATCAGCAGTGCCTATATCAAATCAGATGATATGGTCAAGGCTCTCGACCAAGTAGGGAACTTCGTCACGGAAGCCAAATCAGTCAGAACAGAAGAAGCGGCACGGGCGATCTTTGAGAAAGGCAAGACCCAAGTCCCTGGACTTCAAAATATTTCATTTACTGACTTCAAACAACTTATGGATGCCGCCGATCATGTTGCTGCGGACGATGGCGCATGGGGTAAAATATTCAGCGATGCGCTCACCAAAGCAGAAGATGACATGCAACACATTGCTGCGCGATTCAACAAAAATCCAGATGAACTGATCTCTGATATTTCAAAGTCCAGACGAGCACTGAGGACTACATCCAATAGTTTCAAAGAAGCCTTTACAGATGCCCACCGTATCTATAAAGGATCGTCCTTCGTAGATGACACCATCTCCGGTTGGACAACTAAAGTCATGCGGGAACTTTCTGGAGAGGAAGTCAGTGACCTTCTCAAAACCAACAAGCTGGATGAATTTCTAACCAAATATTCAACCACCCTTAGTCCCAAATCTAAAACAGCCTGGAAATATAACAGGCAGGTAGTTGAGTCTGTTCTACAACGCACTGCACAACTCAAAGACTTTTGGGTCAAGCTGGCATTGTCAACTCCACGCTATCTTATGAACAATCTTCCTGATACTGCCATGCGGGATGTAGTAGCAGGAGGAAATCTATTCGATGATCTGGTTACGTTATTCACTAGTACACAACGAACTCTCGCTGATGACCTGGGATTTGTACCTGCTGAACTGGCACAGAAAATATCTAGTGCAGGGATTGATTTTGGAAGCGATGTTCCCACTCGTCTGCTTTATGATGGATGGAAACCTAAAACAGGATTGTTCTCCTATATCAAATATGAATTTGGACGACTCAAGCAAACCGATCATATGCTCGCTAAGAGGGAAATTATAGACGGGATGCTGACCAGCCTTCCAAAAGGTAAACTTAGAAATGCTCTGGCAAATCTGATGGATGGTTTCTCCAATGTCCCCCTGGCTCTCAACGCCTATGCGGATGGGATAGGTAGTTTCAATGAAGCTATTGAATTTACCTTTCGCCTCAGAATGTTTCATCGGGAATATTTCAAACTGCTGGAACGGATTGAACCAAAGTTCATGGAGAAAGGACTGGCAGGCTTATCTCCAGCCACCAAAGGAATCGCCAAACAGATATGGCAGGCTGCCGAAGGCAATCCCCGTAGAGTGACAGCCTACGCAGAGGCTCTGGCAAAAAAGTCAATCAAGGGAACTCCGGCTGAATGGGCATTCATTGTCCCGCCTGAAATTGAACAAGTTACAAAAGGAATGGACATTGCTGATCGACAGGTGTTCATTACGTCCGTGCGCAATGAATTGGATGCGTTTATTGATACATCTACCAAAGCGGGCAAAGACCTGGATGAAGGAGACTTCAATAAATTCTTTGATGATTACGTGGACAAATTCAGGGACGAGATGCAGGCTCGCATGTCGCAGGCCCATGATTTTCGTAATATGGAAGGATCAATTGCAACGGATGCCGTGTTGTCTGATGCTCCTGATCTCAATAGATTACAGGGATCGTTGCCGCTTCCGAAAGATGAATCTCCAATCAATGCGATCATCGAGGAAGCTACCAGTAATCTCAAGAGAGGAAAACGGGCCCTAACCGGAGATATTGTTGATGACTTTCAAACTTCCCTTTCTGAATATGCCAGAATGGATCGAGTGGCCGGTAAAGATATTCGGGTGGTAAATAAGGAAGGCCAAATTGTCATCAAGATCGGAGAAGATGCCGCCAAGAAAAAAATCACTAAACTCTATGACGACATCAATGAAGCTGTGGTACAGGTATTTAGAAACACAGATACCGACCTTGTTCTTCATTCTGGATTTAGGGATTTGGATCACTACGAAGATACCTTGAGAAGGTTTATTGATGACGCCACTGAAATTTATCATGAGGATGAACGGCAATTCCTTACCATTGTCAATGAGATGGAAACTCATCCACAACTCAAGACATTACTACAGCAAACACTTCCGAAAGACAAGGCACTTCGCTATGACAGCACAATGGATGTCTACCGCGATCTTGGGGTTTATTCGGATAGCTATGGACTTGTACGTCCTCCCGAAGAAGTATTTGAAGATGCGGCTCAAAAGTTACGCCCTGTGCCTGGTTCTCATGTGGCCGCCGCCAATGAAGTCAGGGTTGCTACACGCCAACTTGCTGAACATGCAAAGACCTTAGACCCCGAAATAACAAATAAGGTTACACAGTTTCTTGATCCATTCGCAGTATATCGGGAAGAACTCAAGCAGGTTTATGCTTTCATCTATCCTGGCCCATTGCTGAAATCCACAACAGGCGAAGGACGACACGCTGCCTGGGATTTATTTTATAAGATGAGCGAAGAAGAATTTCTAAGAGAATCAGAGGTCAAGAAAACCCTACTCCAACTCTTACAATCCAATCCTGAAAAAGCCGCCAAGTATATGGATGAAGCATCCGGCGATTTCGTAACTTTCTTTCTCAAGAAGAATGGAGTTTCCCTAGAGTGGGACGCCAACCATGAAGTCCTAATGAATGTACAGATCACAACGCCCAACGGAATAAAAAATTTCACTGCTCGTCGTGATCTCGCATACATTCAACGTCGCCTGTTCACTAATGACATCAACAAAAAATTGGCAGAGAACCCACTTATCCAAATCAGATCAGATGTCAAACTCCAAATGAAACGACAGGTGCGCAATGCACTGCGGGACACTTTCGATATTCCTACGCGTCATGCCGATGCGTGGGCTACAGCAATTGACAGTCATGCACAAGCCTGGGCTGATGTCACAGGACAGCCCATTGAAAAATACTATGAACGATTGGGTTTCCAAAAACTTGAAGGTGAAGCTACACAGGGTTTGGCGGTCAAGGAAAATTTCCGCGTTACCAAGCGTGGGGCGGTCTCTCGAACGCCCGATGGTGGATTTACATTCTACGGTTTAGGTCAGTCAAACTTTGAATCTATGGTTCGTGAAACGGGCGAACTGTTTTTTGATGATTTGGTCTCAATGGCCGAGCACAGCCCACAACACGCGGATGATCTCAAAGCCATGAAAGAATTGATCGAAAGTAAAACAGCCAGGAAGATAAAAAGTAACCGACTGGAAAAAATTCATTCAGATGCCCTGGCTGAAATGTTCACTGGTTATGTTCACACTGGCACAGGCCCACACATAAAGGTCAAGGGCGGACTGGAAAAGTTCAAGGGATGGCTTTCCTCAACCTTCGATGCTATAAAAGATACACCCATCACAGGTGAGATGAATGATGACACCTTCCGTGTTATGGATCGTCTGTTCAATGAAGGTAAATTGAACGATGTGCCAAAGATCAGTAAACGCAGGATCAAGATCATTGCAAAAGAAATGGGAATTGAAGCGGATGATGAGACCCTGCTCAAGATCATCAATGAATCTATGGTTGATCCAGCACGCGGACAATTGGTCATCGAACAGAATGAACTGAATAAGAAATTATGGTCAACTCAATCCAGAGAAGAACTTGTGCCGATACAAGATCGATTACGACAGGTGGATGAACTTCTCAATCCTTCCACGCCCATGCTTACAATCTCACCACCTACATTCAAATCATTGGATGAAATTCCAGTAGAAGTTCTCACACAGACACTATCGAAAGGCAAGGAAAGTAAGATCGCACAGGAACTCCAGGAAGGATGGGACGTATGGAAAACACAGCGCGGTCTGGTAGGCTTCCCCGATGATGCCTTGTCAAGCCTTGACTCATTCAAAGAATATCTTCGTACTCGCATGGGACAGGAGTGGAGCGAAGCATCTAATTACTACAACCGATTATTATGGGAAACGGAACAATTTGAAGATTCACTATTGAACCATCACGCAGGCGACGACTTCGCTGAGGTACTATTCCCGCGCGTACACGAAGCCAATATTTCCAATGGCATGAAAACATTTCTCCGCAACCAGGAAACAATGGGCAATAGTTATGAGTCGGCTCTCCAGGCTCTTGATGTGTGGAAAAAACACATGGGAAAGATGGCCACTGATGGACATCCTGCATTTGTACTTCCAAAGGAAGCACAGGCCGAATTACTCGCCTGGAGTAAGGGGGCCGCCACTGATAAGTCCGACATGATGGATATTCTTATTCATGGCGGAGACTTCAATGGATCAACACTTGAGGGTGCTCTAGATAAGACTAATCGTTTCATGTTGGACTACACTCATACAAGCATCTTCGATCAAACCATGAAAAATTTCTTTCCATTCTGGATGTTCCCATCCAGATCGTTCCCATTTTGGGCCGAGACAATGGCAACCCATCCACAGATAATCTCGAACTATGAAAAGATACAACGCCTTTCTAGATCACAAAGGTATCAAGCAGGCGCAGTAACCTCGCGGGGCGCGCCGCTTCCCTCATTGGATGGATACATCAAACTCCCTGGGACTGACTTGTGGTTCAATCCAATTGCTCCCCTGTCCTTCCGGTATGTGCTGGACATTCAAAAAACAAAGGATGACATTCAGTATGCGGCACAGTCCGAAGATGAAATAGAACCCAAAGCCTTTATGGTACGAGAGATGATGCAAACAGGCCAAATTTATGGATTCTCCCTTGCGCCCTGGATGACCTATCTCATGAAGAAAGCCTACAACATCTCAGATACAATCATTCCAAGCTACCCCCTCATACCTGAAATCCAGTTGATCCCGCGTTGGATGGTGAGCGATCTTATCCATAAGGCCAACAAGATGAATTTATTTGGAATGGAAATCCAGGGCCTCGGTGATGCAATTTATCCAGAAGCCCCCTGGCATGATTATATGGTCGAGCGTCGTATTTTGGAAAATGCCCTCGGACAAATTAGATCAGGAAACCTAAGCGAAGCCGACAAGATCAAGCTGATGCACCAGGCTCAAAATGCAATCAAATACAAAGGAGAGGATGTTCTTTGGAAGCAATCTTATAAAGACCTAACCAGCGAAGAATGGACACGCAGCGTTTCTTCCTTCTTCTCCGGTGTATATCCCAAGAATTTTGGTGACAATCAAGCTGAGATGCTGCAACTGCGCAATGAGCTAAACCTGTTGAAGTCAGCAATGAATAATGAATTTCAAGCAAATATGTTTGATCTTCCTGTTCAGGCAGATACAGCCTGGAACAATTACCTCAACGCCCTGGACACACCAGAAGGCTGGAACTATCGTTTATATACAGACATTGGGTGGGTCAAAAATGCTCAGGGGGAATTGACACGCGATCCCAAAGAACGCAACAAGGCGCTGGCGATCAAGATCAAACAGGACGAAGATCAACAAGTCTATTACGACAAGATGTCTGATCTCCAGAATGAATTCAATAAACGAATTCGGGCGCTGCCTGTTGGTACAGATTGGGAACAAATGAAAGTTGTTTATGACTGGTATTCCAAAGAAAGATCATCTCTGGATTATCTGCGATCATTTGAAAAAATCTATGGGACAAATAAACCACAGGAATTGATCCAGCAGGATATTGCAAAAGACTGGTTCAGAGAAATTGGCGCACTCAAGCCAAGATGGGAACTCACCACTGGTGAGACCTATGAGGACTATCAACATAGAGTAACAGAATGGGAAACCAATCTGCCAAACATTGCATCCATTTTTATGCGCTCCTATGTGCGAAGGCACGACCTTATCAATACAATGAACTCATTGCGCGATGACCAGAAATTCAATCTCGGAACATTCAGTCAGGAACTTGTAGCCATAACCAACGTCCAGGGCCTTGAGCAATGGGAGAAAAAGAATGATGACATATTTGATGCCCTCAACAAAGCATGGAAATCAACATATTGGGACAATTATTGGAATGGAGTAATTGGCAAAAGCGGCTATGAAGTAGACCTGGCCGAACATGACTTCTATGCCAAACACAATGAACCTCCATCATCTGATGAACTCTATCAGTGGATCACTGCCTACTACGGAACAGGTAAATTCACACGAGAGGAAATCGCCAAGTGGGTGGATGAAACAGACACCATGAGTGTCGAACAGCGTCGGCTTATTACCAAAGACGATCCTGTGGACTTCCAAAAACGTCAGGGAGTCTGGGATATGCTTTCATGGATTGGGCCGGGCAATCGTAATCGAAATGTATTCAACACAGCTTTCGTCAATGCAGGCGGCGACCCCGATGCACTAACAGTCTGGTATGAAGAAAGTGGCGAAGCCTATAAAACAAAACCCGAAAAGATGGATCAGCTTTACAATGCAATTCAGGAAGCCATTCGAACATTGGGTCTCAAACCACCGGATCGGCCTGAGTTGGTTCGCTACATTCAGGCACAGTCCGAAAACGATACCTTCAAGCAGCTTATCTCCAATGAATTGGGCAACCAGTTTTTTGATTACACTGACGAAGATGGAAAAATTCAACCTGGCGTATTCAGTTATTACAACAGTTTGGACACACAATCTAAAAGAGCGTTTCGTAAGGAACGCACCGAAGAATATGATTCTATTCAGGCATACTATGATATGCGTGATGCGTTTGGAGAGGAACATATCACCTGGAGCGATTATTATGGATCAGAGACCACCCCAACGGTCTCACTGCCAACCGCTGCTGAAGGGTCAACCTTCACTCCCCCACCGCTGCGTGGTTTTCATTCAGGGGGCGGAAGAAATAGAACCCCTGTTGCGCCCAAATCATATGCCACCGCGACTCGCAGTAGCTCCAACTATTTCCCAAGTTTCAACATTGGGGGAGACAGAACATCCAATTATTTTTCCCCAGGACTTTACAGCCTGGTAGGCAGCAAAATGGCATGGGAAATTACCAGTGTCTTTGCAAGCGGAAGAAGGATCAGCACATCAGGCGTGAACTTCCTGCGGTCGGTTGCCAGTCGGTATCCAGAGTACGCATCCGAAATAAATAAGATACTTAGTAAGGGCACTTGATTTCTTCGCATAAGCTGCGTTAGAATAGTATGAGCGGGGAATGAGAAATATCTCATTTTCCCAAAACAATTGAAAAGGAGTATTGAACCAAATGGGTGATCTAAATCAAGTTCCAGGGTCAAGCACAGAAGGAGTTTCTGCTCAACCAGTAGAGACGCCCGTCCAGGAAGTCAGGGTTACCGAACAGGTGACGCCTGCACCAAAGCCCGATGTGGACGTTGAACTGCTAAAAACCAAGTACGAGAAAGACATCAATCAAATGAAGTCAACTCTACAGCGGCAGACAGCACAGGTCAACAAAGAATGGCAGACGCGCTATGACGGCCTCCAGAAACAAATGCACGAAACCCGCATGCAAAGCATGACGGAGGAGGAACGTGGGCGCTACGAACGACAACTTGAAAGTGAAGAAATACAATCTCTCCAGGCCCGCCTGGCAGAGATAGAAAATGAAAAATCAATGATGAACTCAACCGTCAGTGCATTTTCATTCTTCATTCAACAGGGAGTCCCTGCCGACAAACTCAATCTCGCTGATGGGTACGATACAGTTGTGAACGCAGGGTGGGAACACCTAACCAGTGAACTCGCTGCATTGCGTCAGGCTAAAGCGAAC
>Ga0210377_10001161_pt1 | contig 24260 bp, 21 predicted proteins | sample PLM4_65_b1redo_FD_155480 | JGI IMG/M metagenome (GOLD analysis project Ga0210377, IMG submission 155480) | Groundwater sediment microbial communities from an aquifer in East River, Colorado, USA - PLM4_65_b1 redo | ecosystem: Environmental > Terrestrial > Soil > Riparian zone | place: USA: East...
TTGGCTGGAAGAATACAATACCATCCGTCCGCATGAGGCTTTACAGGGCTTGTCGCCCCGCCAATTTGCACTTCAAAATGCCTGAGCTGTCTACTTATCATTGGTATATAAAATGGGAGCTTGACACCCTGACCTCATTGATAAATAGGAGCAATTCGTAAAATATGGAAAACAAATATAAATTTCTCGTTGTATTCTACTTTACCTTGTTTATTGTTACAGGCTGTGAAATAAAGCCTTCTGCGCCGAGTAATGCTGTAGAAGAAAATTTTCAAGCCATTTTTCCTCAAGTAGCTATGGGTGATAGTTTTCAGTTAAACGTAGTTGCCGACGAAACAACGCCGACTCCAAACTCAGAAATACGCTTAAGTATTATCAATAAATCAACACACTTCATTTCTTTTCCACCAGATTCCGATGTAAAGTTATTTGTGCTTAAAGATAGTGAATGGGTAGAGGTCAGGAACAAAATTACCTATTCCGGCTTGCTACAACTCTATCCTCAAGGCACACTTTTAAAGGATACTAGAATCTCCCGGGTACATCCCATCCTTGATGATAATATGATGGATAACGAAAAAGAAGAAATTTTATTGAGAATAGTGATGGTTGGTGAAATTGTGGAAGAAGATGTTTATACAGGCGAGCTTGTTGGAGCATATGTTGACGTGTTTCTAGTACCTTAGATTTTTGACAGATAGAAGTGCTGTATCTTGGAAGAATCGGACTTGACTGTGAGCGGGCAGACTACCCAATTCCTCTACGATGGCGATGGTAACATAGTCAAGAAGATCAAGGCTGATAGGAGCAAGACCATCTACTCTTATCTCGTTATGCACATTAACAACTTCTTTTTTTTTCTTTCGTGTAAAAAGCGGAATTCGCCTTATATCAACCGCTTTTTGAGTCCTGACACCATCGTGCCAGGTGTGGCGAATCCGCAGGCGCTCAATCGCTATAGTTATGTGCTGGGGAATCCGTTGCGGTATACCGACCCCACTGGGCATTATTGCGTTGGTGATGATGAAGACTGTGCTGACGAGGGCGGCGATGGCCCTGCTCCAACTGGAAACAGTGGTAACAATGGAGGCGGTGGTGGAGGGGGCGGAGACCCGCATGATGATGACGATGCCGACCCAAGTCCGAATCACGTTGTACCTCCTAATTGCAATGTTCAGACATGCATCGGGCAACCTGACTACTGGGATTTAGACCCGTCACATCCAGATTATTACACTTTGGCTCTGAGCTATGGTTTTGGAACTTTCACTCTTACGGTTGATAGATACGCACATGCTTATTGGGCCCTCGGTGCATCCTTAAATACTACATATATTGCAGGCCCTCCTGGTGTATCATTTATGGCGGGACATATTGGCTCACCGTTTCTTGACGCCCCCGTAGGACCAATGCCTAATGTTAGCAACATTACAAGTTTTCCTACCGGGTTTTCAGGTAATGTTATTGTAGGGGCTGGCCCAGCTGGAGGAATAACATTTAGCCCAGGTAGTGAGATACCAAATTATTTTGGCACTGTCACAACACATGCGTACGAAGCTGGTGTTTCTACGCCATTTGCTGGAGGGTCAGTGACATATGGCACTCAATTCCAAAATGCGGCAGTGACCAGATTTGCGATTAGTTTTATGAGAGAGGTAAAATCATTATTACCATGAATAGAACACCCTTATTTTTTCTTTTAATGTTTTTTTTGTTGTTTATCTATTCAACGCGAAAAATATGGATAGATCCAGCAACTTATATCGAGGATAATAAGCGCAAAAGAGCGGAATACTCAAATGTATGGTCTATATTTCCCTTCAGTTATTTTGCTGAGTTTCTGAATAGGCACACAACTTTCGAATTGTGGTATTCCAGAATTATTCTTCTTCTCATGTACTTGATGATTGGATTTAGTTTGATTGTGTCGTTCACGGATTCATTACACTAAATTTAGAAAATAGTATTTCGTGGTTCTTCTAGACAAAGAGACCCTTCATATGCGAGATGATAGTGTCATAGCCACAATCGAATGCTGGTTATTAGCTGTCTTTCGCCGAGTCACTGTGAGAGGACAAAATGCCCAGTTCATCTACGACGGCGATGGTATCTTGGCGAAGAAGATCAGACTCGCTAGATACAAGACCATCTACCCATATCTCGCTCGGTATTAGTCTAAAACTTGTTGCGCACCTTAACAACTTTTATTTTTTCTATCATGTAAAAAGCGGAATTCGCCTTATATCAACCGCTTTATTCAGCCGGATACGATTGTGCCCGACCCATACAATCCACAGGACTTGAATCGCTTCTCTTATGTGCGTAACAATCCTGTTCGATACAACGATCCTACAGGACACATGTGCTCCGATCCCGAAGACCCCTCGCCTTCTTGCGATGGGAGTGGAACTCCGCCACCGGTTATTACGCCTCCACCGCCGCCTGCGCCCGTTGTGATTATCAACCCCGATCCCCTGGATGATGGGCAGGAGCAGAATGATCCCACGCCGACACCAATACCCACACCAGATGTAATATTGCCATCAATCGTTGTTCCTCCCGTTGTAACGCCACCCATCTTCGTTCCGCCGGTTATTCAGCCGCCCTCATCAAACGGTCTAGGTTCGGCAGACCAGGCAATGATTGTTGGAGGCATCATTCTTCTCGGAGGTGGGTTATTATTCGTTGGTTTAGGAGCGGCTATGGTCTATTTTGCTGCGACTGAAATAATTGCAATTGGTGCGGGAACGGCAGGAGTTGTAGCGGGACTTGAGACTTGGCACCTTCTGGCTGGGGGTGCCTTGGGCTTAGCTGGCATTGACTTTGGTGTAAATGTTATTCAGCTTGGCGCTGATACAATCGATGATGGTTTGATGCCATGACGCAGTGATAGAGAATATTAAGTCGTGGATCATGATAGTCGAGTAAAGACATTTGATAACCTTATTAAAAATGCCTGCTATCGCAGAAAGGAAAATATGAAAATTACGATCATCAAGTGGATCGCGTATACACTTATATATCTGTTCTTGGTATCTATGGTGGTGCTAAAACTACACAATCACTTTCAAAGTTCACCAGTAGTGCCTTGGCTTTCATTCATAGTCACTGGCTTGTCAATCTGTGCCATTACCATTGGTGCAGTAATTGGAGTCATGCTCTCTAACTCAAAGCGACGGAAAAAGTGAATGGTCAAATATGAGTACAAAAACGATCTAGAATCTGCGCCGAAGCCTTTGAGCACTGAGAATAGACTTTGTTTCCATCTTGGTCAGCGGGCAGACGACGCAGTTCAGTTACGATGGCGACGGCAACATGGTGAAGAAGATAAAACTATATGGAAGTAAGGACATCTACCCTTATTGCACCTTAACAACTTTTATTTTTTCACTTGTAAAACGGCGAGTTCGCCTTATCTAAACCAAACAGGGCTTTCTTGATGCGCTGTTTGGTTTTGTCTATTAAAGAGTTGGTTCATTCGCATTCAATCCATACCACGCCCCGCCAGGTTGAGACTCAATCTCGTCCACGGCCCGAAAATAATCAAACATCACTGTCTGATCGAAAGCGCGCGCATAGGTCATGGTTGTATTCAAGTTACTATGTCCGAGCAGTCTCTGGATCGAGGTTACCTGGCACCCTACGTTCAGTAGTTGGGTAGCAAACGTGTGCCTCAGGTGGTGAGGCACTACCCGCACATCCACTCGTTTTCCAATTTTCTGCAACCGACCGCAGATAAACCCTTTCATCATGGGCTCGCCATTTCTCACAAATACATGCCCGCTTGCTTTGTCCATGCCACGTACAGCCAGATATGCCATCAATGCCTCCAACACTACCTCTGTGAGATATACGACGCGTCCTTTTCTCCACTTGCCATCCCGTATAAACAATCGCTTTGTTTGGTTGGATTTGGAAATATAAAAATCGGAGAATTGCAACGCATCAACTTCACCTGAACGCAATCCGCCCTGCCAAAAAAGATAAAAGACAGAGCGTATCAACAGGGCATCATACTTTTGTAGATGACTTCCTTCTTTTAATACATCCGCTTCAATTTCATCCCGTAACCGTTGAACCTGTTCCGAGGTCATATACCGGGGCAGTTGTTCGGGCTCCTTCAGACGCTTGATATTTTCCAGGGAAGGATGTATCGCAACACCGTCTTCCTTCAAAAAGGATAGAAACGACCGCAAAGCGCTCAAGTTGCCATTAATGGTTTTTGGAGAACGCTTTGTATCCAGACGGTATTGTACATATTGCAAAACGTGCTCCAGACGCAAATCCAGAGCCGACCTCACCGAACAGGTTTCACCAAAGAATTTCCAAATCGCTATTTGCATACTATAGAAGTTGCGTGAGTTTGCCGCCACGCGTTCAAACCTCCAACGATTCGCTTTCAGTTGCCGATACGCCTCCAATTGCTGAACCAGTTCACCTGGCAGGCACGCCGCGCTTGCCGGAATTTCAAAGCGGATGCCCTTGGTGCTATCCGCTGTGTCTTCCACTAAACCAAGCTGCGACTCTATGTCCGCTTCATATTCTTGACTATCCGGCTGTACTGCTTCTACCAACAGTTTCCAACCCTCGATCTTTTCACATGCCACATAAAAGTCCGAAGCCACTTGTTTATCGTTTGCCAGGGCATAATTTTGTGTGGTTTCCACGAAGCGGTGCCCCATCAATTTTTGAATGGATGTAATCGGCATTCCTGCGGAAAGCAAGTGATCGGCAAAGGTGTGCCTTAATCGGTGCGCTGTAAGATTTACCCCGCTTCGCTTACGGATGTGAAGGATACGATTGCTAATGCTTGTCGTTGAAAGCCTCTTTTGTTGGTAACTCATAAAAACATATTTGCACGGAGCTTTGGTGCGAATTGTCAACCAAGCCTTCAGATCGTGCTCCGCTTCCGGAGAAAGATAAACCGTCCGTTCTCGTGAACCCTTGCCTCGAATGATCATACGAGAAGGCAATTCGCCCAGATACAAATCAACCAGCCTCAACTCAGCTACTTCACCTATACGTAAACCACATCTTAGCATCAGTGTACACATTGCTTGGTCTCGTACATCTTCGATCGCTCCGAAAAACTTTCGGAGGTCTTGCTCACCGACCGGTCGCGGTAATCTCTGCGGTTCCTTCAGGTAATGACGCCTTGGCAAAACCGGACAGGCAAGCTGCTGACCTTCCCCAATTAAATACGTATAAAAGGATGCGACCGCTGCCAACCTCCGATTGACTGTGCTTGGTTTATAACCTTTACCTACCTGGTGATTCACAAAGTCGTCCAGGTCGCGAATGTGAACCTCTTCGACAGTCCGATCTCGCATTAAGCCCATGAATAATCCGAGGTCGCATTGATAATCCCGCCACGTTCGTGCCTGTGGACTACGCATCCGGACCCAATGAATAAATCGCTCGATTTCTGCCTTCATGGGTGATTACCTGCCTAATTTGATAACGAATTTAGATTTTAGTTAAATAACCTTCAAGCTTTGGCGATTGCGTAAAACTACTGATTGCTACAAATATTCACAGTCAACGCAAGATGCGCCTGCCGAACTGACCAAAGTATGTGTCATGATAAGATTAACTACGCCTACGGGCGCTGTTTTTCTGTATTCATAACAGATGAACATCACTCCTAACGGGTGGTTAATTTGACCGAAAACACTAACAGCCCCGCTTACGGGATATAATTAGAGCAGAGGTTACGCCATTTTGATAACCTTCTGCCGTGTGTGATGAAATTGGAGCGCTGATATGCAAATCTCTTTTTCTCTTCCTGAAAGCCAATTTGTAGCAGAAACACCCGAAGCAGTGACGCAGAAAATCCGCACCTATGCCGCGTTGGGACTATATCAAGCCGGAGAATTGTCCATTGGCGCAGCAAGCGAGTTGGCAGGCATAGACCGTTACGACTTTCTGGAACTTTGCAAACGCGAAGGTGTTACTCTGCATACTCAAACCCCGGAAGAATTGGAAGCTGATCTCAAAAAATTTGATATGGGGAAATAACCCATGCTCATTGTTGCCGATAGTTCTGCTCTGATTGCCCTGGCAACCTGCAACGGGTTGGATGTGATATTGCAGATATATGATGATATCAAGGTTCCCGAAGCCGTTTATGCCGAAATTGTTGCGCCCGAGAAACCGCAATCCGACTTGCTTGGCTCTTTTTTGTCTGGGCGTGTGATCAAAGTGGATACCAGCCGCTTGGTGCTTGCGGCTGGTGGTCTTGGGCATGGCGAACTTGAAGCGATGGCTCTCTACAAGCAACTGTCTGCTGATGCGCTACTCATAGATGATCATCGTGCCAGAATTATTGCTGAACACAACCAGATCAATTGTATTGGCGCACTCGGTCTTCTGCTCGTTGCGAAACAACGTGGAAAGATAAATGCGATTGCTCCCTATGTCCAAAAACTACGTCAATCGTCCATTTATTATGGCGATGTATTGTTGGATCGCGTGATGAAACTTGCTGGAGAATAGCTTTCGTTGCTTTTCCTTCAAACGCTGATTTCTCAATAACTGCCCTGGCATCCCCTGTCAGGGCAGTTATGATCTTGGTTGTAATTGCTTCGGTATAATATCCTTTGTGGGTTGGTTACACAAGTGTTTTATAACAGATGAACATCACTCCCACTGGGTGACGATTTGGACAGGTCAAAATTGACCTAAACTACTATACTTTATCTACAAGGAGCAGGTATGAAACATTTTTTGGCTATTTCTGATCTTTCCTCGGCAGAGACTCAGGATCTGTTTGATGTCGCAATTCAACTAAAAACGGAATATTTCAAGAAGGGTAATCCGCCGTTGTTCAAAGGCAAGGTGCTTGGAATGATCTTCCAAAAGCCCAGCTTGCGGACGCGTGTCTCGTTCGATATGGCGATGCGCCATTGTGGCGGCGATGCGCTCTACCTCTCACCGAATGAGATCGGTCTCGGCAAACGTGAATCCATTGCGGATATTGCGCGTGTCATGTCGGGTTATGTACATGCAATTATGGCACGCACGTTTGAGCATGCTCATGTTCTTGAATTGGCAAAATGGTCTGAGGTTCCCGTTGTCAACGGCTTAAGCGATTACAACCATCCCTGCCAAGGCATGGCAGATGCACTCACCATTCAAGAGAAGTTCGGCAAAGCCAAGGGCTTGAATGTGACCTATGTGGGTGACGGCAACAATGTGGCTGTCTCACTCATGCATGTCTGTGTGAAATTGGGTTGGAACTTTACGATTGCCAACCCTGAAGATTATGACATGAATCCCAGGGCGATCGATATTGCCAAAGAGATCGCCAAAGAAACCGGCAGTAAATTGAATTTCCTTGGTAATCCGCATGAAGCTGTGCACGGTGCGCATGTGATCTACACCGATACCTGGACTTCGATGGGGCAGGAGGAAGAAACTGCCAAACGCGAGAAAGTCTTCCCGCCGTATCAGGTCAATGCTCAACTGGTTTCGCAAGCCGATAAAGATGTGATCGTGATGCATTGTCTCCCTGCGCATCGCAATCACGAATTGACCGATGAAGTAGCGGACGGTCCGCACTCGGTGATCTTCCCGCAGGCGCATAATCGTCTTCATGCGCAGAAGGCAATTCTGGCAAGGCTCTTTGGGGTTGCGTAAAAGTATGTGATGGTGGTCGAGTAGCTCCGAATGCTCGTAGAGGGGCATATCGAGACCACCAAATAAGCAAAATTATTTTGATTAGTAGTGGTCTCGATACGGGCTTCGCCCTACTCGACCACCGAGATAATAAATTTAATAAAGGTGAATTTATGAATACACAAGACTTTATCAATATGGAAGAACAATACGGCGCGCACAACTATCATCCCCTCGATGTGGTCATCGAAAGGGCTGAAGGCGTGTGGGTCTACGATGTGGATGGGAAGAAATATCTCGATTGTCTTTCTTCCTATTCCGCGGTTAATCAGGGACATGTGCACCCTGAGATTCTGAATGCATTATTAGAACAGGCAAAGAAAGTTACGCTGACATCACGTGCTTTCCGCAACGACCAGTTGCCACTGTTATATAAAGAACTCTCCGAGATGACTGGCTACGATATGTCCCTGCCGATGAACTCGGGCGCTGAAGCGGTGGAGACGGCGGTCAAGCTCGCGCGTAAGTGGGCATATTGCGTCAAAGGTGTGCCGCGCCATCAGGCGGAGATCATTGTCGCGGGTGGCAACTTCCACGGGCGCACGGTCACCATTGTTTCATTTTCCACCGAGCCGTTGTATCGTGATGACTTCGGTCCTTTCACGCCTGGTTTTGTGATCGTGAAATACGGCGATGCAGATGCTCTTGAAAAAGCCATCACGCCGAACACCGCGGCGGTGATGCTTGAACCGATTCAAGGCGAAGCAGGTGTCATCATTCCACCTGCTGGATATTTGAAAAAGGTTGCGGAAATTTGTAAGCAGAATAATGTGTTATTCATGGCGGATGAAATTCAAACGGGTCTCGCGCGGACCGGGAAACTGTTCGCGTCACACCATGAAGACGTCCGCCCGGATGTTGTGATCGTAGGCAAAGCTCTCTCTGGTGGTTTTTACCCCGTTTCGGCAGTGTTGGCAGACAAACCACTTCTCGGACTCTTCACTGCTGGTGAGCATGGCTCCACTTTTGGCGGCAATCCACTGGCGGCAGCAGTCGCGCGTGCTTCGCTCAAAGTGATCCGTGATGAAAAACTTGCCGAACGCTCTGCGCAATTGGGCGAATATTTTATTGAGCAATTAAGTGAAATTCCCAGCCCGCATGTCAAGGAAGTACGCGGCAAGGGCTTGTTGATTGGTGTGGAACTCAAACCCGAAGCGGGTGGTGCGCGTCGTTTTTGCGAAGCGTTGAAAGGCAAAGGCATTCTCGCCAAAGAGACACATGACAATGTGATCCGTTTTGCGCCGCCGCTTGTGATTGATAAGGAAACCATCGATTGGGCGTTACCGTCCATTCGTGAAGTATTGAATATGAAATAATTCATTTGCTCTATCGGGGGCTTAGCCCCCGATAGAGCAAAAAAATGGAGGTTCGTTATGAACATAGGTATACCAAGAGAAAAACGTCCGTTTGAATACCGTGTTGGTCTTTCACCAGCCGGAGTTGAGATCCTGACTCAGAAACAGAATCAGGTTTACGTCGAGCATGAAGCGGGTATCGGGGCTGGCTTCAGTGATCAAGAGTATGAAAAAGCCGGGGCGCGTATTGTCTATTCGGCTGAAGAGGTCTTCGTGCGTGCCGACCTGTTACTTAAGGTTGCCCGTCCCATGAAAGATGAGCTGGATTGGCTGCGACCGGGCACAACCGTGTTGGGCTTGTTGCACCTGGCTTCTTCACGTGAAGACAAAGTGGAAATTTTGCTGGAAAAGAAAATTACATCCATTGCGTATGAGCAGATCGAATTGCCAGATGGTTCCTTGCCAGTACTGCGCCCATTCAGCCAGATCGGCGGCAAGATGGCGGCTTCGATTGCGGCGCGCCTGCTCCAAAATAATTGGGGCGGCAAGGGAATTTTGCTCGGTGGTATCCCGGGTGTACCGCCCGCGGAAGTTGTTATTTTGGGCGGCGGTGTGGTTGGTCGCTATGCCACCGATGGTTTCCTCGGACTCGGCGCGCACGTCACTGTGATCGATGAAGATGTGAATGCCTTGCAGAAGGTTTATCACCGTTTTCCGAATGTAGTTACGATGATGTCAACCAAGCGCAATATTGAGAAAAGCACACAGTACGCGGATGTAGTCGTTGGCGCTGTGTTGATGCCTGGCGAGCGCACACCCGTTTTGATCACCCGTGAAATGATGCGTGGGATGAAACCGCGTTCGGTCTTCATTGACGTGAGTATTGATCAGGGTGGTTGTGCTGAAACATCCCGCCCGACAACCCATGAGCATCCCACCTTCATTGAAGAAGGTGTGATCCATTACTGTGTTCCCAACATGCCGGGTGTTGTGGCGCGTACTGCCACACATGCGTTCGTCAATGCGGCAATGAATTATATCGAGCAGATCGCCCGCCTGGGAGCAGACGAAGCTGTAAAACAAAACCCAGCTCTTGAAAAAGCGCTGAATACCCATAATGGCCAACTCGTTCATCTGGGTCTGCTTTCTGATGGAGGCCACGATGGACTGGAATAGTATTTATCAATCGCGGATCACGACTGCGCAAGAAGCTGTGAAGGCGATTAAATCGAACACCCGCATCTTTCTCACTGGTAATGTATCGGTGCCCCAGAAAGTTCTCGCAGCTTTGGTCGAATACGCTCCGAATCTCGAGAACGTAGAGATTTGCCAGGCGTTGACGATCGGTCCGGCTGATTATGTGAATCCCGCGATGGAAGGTCATTTGCGGGTCAACACATTGTTTATCAGTCACAATGTCCGTAAAGCCGTGCAGGAAGGGCGCGCCGATTTTACGCCGGTGCTGCTTTCTGAGTTTCCGCTCCTGTTCAAACGCGGACTTTTGCCATTGGATGTCGCATGTATTCATGTTTCATTACCCGATGAGCATGGCTTCTGTAGTCTGGGTGTGGAAGTGGGACTCACGAAATCACCGGCTGAATCAGCCAAGGTCATTATCGCTGAAGTCAATCAACAAATGCCACGTACGCTTGGCGATTCGTTTATCCACGTCAGTCGCTTGAATCACATCATTCCGGTTAACTATCCCATCCCTGAAATGCCGATGAGCGAAGATGGCAATTCAGATGTGGTGGAAAAGATCGCAGGTTTTATCTCTGACCTCATTCCCGATGGTGCGACCATGCAATTAGGCATTGGCGCAATCCCGGATGCGGTATTAAAGTATTTGCACAACAAAAAGGATTTGGGAGTCCATAGTGAGTTGTTCTCGAACGGCGTGATCGATCTGGTCAATGCTGGCGTATTGACGAACGCGCGCAAGACTTTACACCCGGGCAAGATCATCGCTGGTTTCATGCTTGGCACCAAAGAGTTATACGATTGGGCAGACGATAACCCGCTGATCGAAATGCACCGCACTGAATATGTCAACGATCCTTTTGTGGTTGCACAAAATGAACGCATGGTTGCCATCAATTCCGCCATTGAGGTGGATCTCACCGGTCAGGTCTGTGCCGATAGCATCGGTCCCAAGCTCTATAGCGGCGTGGGTGGGCAACTTGATTTCATCTACGGCGCTTCACGTTCCAAGGGCGGCGTGCCGGTCATTGCATTGCCAAGTACCACCGTGTTGAAAGATGGAACGCCGATCACCCGTATCGCCTCCATGCTCAAGCTGGGCGCGGGTGTGGTCACCAGCCGCAACCATGTCCGCTACGTGGTAACAGAATATGGTGTAGCTGATCTCTACGGCAAGACCATCCGTCAGCGTGCCCACCAGCTTATCAGTATTGCGCACCCCGATTTCCGCGCCGATTTGACAAAACAGGCTCAGGAATTGCATTACATATAGTAAACAGATTCGCTATTTCTAAACCGATCAAGGCGTGGTGGTTATTGGAATCTGCGCCTTGATCGTTGATAGGTAAAATTGGAAGGCTTTTAATCTTTTTTGGCATTGACGTTTATTCAGCCTGTCCTTATCATTGTGTACGAACCATTCTCTTATGCCAGTTTTTTCGTCTTTCATCCCTGAAACTCATAGCAATGTCTCCCCCGGCTTTGTTGATATATTGATTCGGACCCAGCGTGAGGAACTCTTTACTGGTTTAATGCAATTACGTTATCCATCGAATGAAAACCTGATATTCACCTTTGTAGATGGGGTTGAGCAAAAGCTTTATCGTTCTCATGAACATGCAACTGAAATTATCCCGCGGGCGGCCTGGTCACAGTTGGTCAGCCGCTCGGAAGCTTCCGTGGGACTCTTGAGTCTTTCGCTCGAAGCGCTGCGCTTAATGCGGGTTGCTCTTGAAGCGCCTGTAGCTCATGTTGATCAGTTGAGGCTGCGACCTCAGGAAATGTTGGAGAATATAAATCGTTGGGCATCTGACCAAAACCCAAGCACTGTCCAGGTGAAGACTGATAATGTAAACCGTTGGTATTTGTTCGCAGATCGTTCGAGTTCGATCCTGGAAGAAATTTCATTGCGGAATGACAAGTTTCAATTTTCCATAAGTGACCTATCGTTTGCGCAATTGTTCCCGGAAGGTGAGCATGAGGTGGTCCGCTATATTAGCAGCCGCGAACATACTGCCTGGCAGGAATATGAACTGCGGCTGGCATTTAATCCATTAATGCACATGCTGATGCAGCGTTTCAATGAACTGGCGGGTCGGGTATTAACGGAGCGTTTGTGTGAGCAGCTATCCATCTGGGCGCGGGAGGGTGGCTGGAACATTGTGATATCCAGCAATGGGGCTGTTAATCGTCAGTATTTTGATACGTTAGAAGTGGCTGCGAATGCTTATACTGATATTCTTCGTCGCTTTCAAACTGAAGTGGTGCCGGCTGTTGGTACCCGTCTGGCGGAAAATATGTTCCGTGAATCCCTTATGAAACTTCCCCCTAACTTCCGGGATATTCTTAATCGATACACATACATGCAATTTGGACTGGGGAGTGCACCGCTCATCATTCAAAAGGAGAATACAAAGTTATGAGATTGGGATGGGAAGCGCAGAATGCCTCCAGGCGTTTGATGTGGTTGGCGATTATCACGGACATTGGGTTGATCGTTGCTTACTCTGTTATCTATTTTCAAGAACCGTTCGCGCCTTTCACGAACACCCTCTTGGCTGATATTTTAACAGTTACTGCAGCAGTGTGCAGTGCGCTTGCTGCGTCCTTGGTCTGGAGCATATATGAAAAGACAGATGCGCCGCGCCGCATTTGGGGTTTCTTTGCCTTTGGTCTCTGGTTATGGGTTGTCGGAGAGATTACCTGGAGCTATGGAAACCTGACCCTGCCCAACGGCGAAGTTCCCATTGGGATCCCTGATGCCTTCTGGATTATTGCTTATTATTTTCTTGGGCAGGCATTGATATCGCAATATAAAATTCTGGTGCATCCGACACAAAGTGAATTGACAAGCTGGGTGGCACGTTCAGTGTTATTTTTGTGCCTATCCTTTGTGTTGATATTCAGTACGCTCAGATGGCTTGACATTTCGTCAAGCCTGGTCGATACCCTGGTGAATGCTTTTTATCCTGCTGGCGACCTCACACTGGCGTTGGCGGCTATATGGTTGACGCGTAATTTTCAAGGCGGTGCTTTGGGGCGTCCGTGGATTGGTTTGCTTGTGTTTACCTTCTCTGATTTAATGTATGCCTGGCTTCAGCTTTCAGGAGCCTATGCCTGGAGTCTCGACCAGGGCAATCTGGTGAGCGGTATCTCAGACATCGTTTATTTTTCCGCATACCTTGTGCTCTCCCTTGGCTCGTTTTCACAATGGCTCTTTCTGAAATACAGTTTGCGTTCGCCTTCCAAAGCGCCGTAAAGTGTTGGCGTTTTCAATTTCAAACGAGACCTGACGAGCGTGTTTCGTCAGGTCTCGTTTGAGTAACCACATCTCACACATAGTGTTCTCTTGCTGGATAAATCACATGACTAGAAAAGCAAAAATCGTGGCAACAGTAGGTCCCGCCAGTCAGAGCGAGGAAATACTCGAACAATTGATCCTGGCGGGTATGAACGTGGCGCGCATGAACTTCTCACATGGCACCCACGAACAACATTCTGAACGCATCGCTCTGATCCGCAAGGTTTCTGAAAAACTGGGCGTGCCGGTTGGGATCCTCCAGGACCTGCAAGGACCCAAGATTCGTGTTGGGGCGTTATCTGAAACGATTCAACTTTCAGCCGGAGAGCAGGTTGTATTATATGTGACCGGGACCACTCCGCCGGAAATAAGCGGCACGCAAATCCCGGTGGATTTTCGCCAGCTCTTCGATTCAGTGCGGACCTCGGACCGGCTTCTGCTCGATGATGGGCGTCTGACGCTGGAGGTTGTTTCGGTCAAAGACCGCAATGCCCTCACTGCCAAGGTCATCGTTGGTGGACCACTCACATCCCACAAAGGCATCAACCTGCCTGGCGTCCGTTTGCGGATTTCAGGCTTCACTGAAAAAGATGAAGCCGACCTTGAGTTTGGTTTTGCGCAGGGTGTGGACGCTGTCGCGATTTCCTTTGTACGCACCGCGGAGGATGTCAAGAAGGTTCGTTATGCCATGGAACGATTTTCAGATGGCAGGCGCCAGCCGTTGTTGATCGCCAAGCTCGAAAAACCGGAAGCCCTTGATAACCTCGATGCGATCCTAGATATCGTGGATGGCGTCATGGTGGCGCGCGGCGACCTTGGTGTGGAACTTCCGCCTGAGCGTGTGCCAGCTTTGCAGAAGCATATTATTCGCAAAGCCAACGCCCGTGGCAAATTGGTCATCACCGCTACGCAGATGTTGGAGTCCATGATTACGAATCCGCTGCCCACGCGGGCAGAAGCTTCCGATGTGGCAAACGCTATCTTCGATGGAACTGATGCGGTCATGTTGTCCGCAGAAACGGCTGCAGGAAAATATCCTGTCGAAGCCGTCCGCATGATGGATCGCATCGTACGTGAAGCGGAAACGCACTTTTTTGAGTGGGGAGTCGAGCAGGCGGTGCAGGGCTTCGATCAAAGCGATGCTGCTACGATGGCGCGCGCCGCACACGCCCTGGCAACGGATAAAAACGTTACCGCAGTTGCCTGCTTTACCACTCGTGGGCAAACTGCCTGGCTTATGTCCAAGATCCGACCGCGTGTGCCGATCCTAGCTTTCACGCCTAATGAAGATACCAATCGACGGCTTGCGTTCTTATGGGGTGTGAGTCCGCAGCGTGTGAACTTTGTCAATTCGTTGGAAGAGATGCTCGATCATGTAGATGCCGCCCTGATGCGCTCTGATGTTGTTCAACCTGGCGACCAGGTCGTATTTGTGTGTGGCTTCCCGGTGGGCGCGATCCGCCCGCCGAACATGGCATTGTTGCATACGGTTGGTGAGAATTAGATTTTCAGCCAAAGATACTGATAGGGTTTCAATCTCAAAGCCATGTTTTCGTTTTCGGGAGCATGGCTTTCGTTTGTGAGCAGGTCGATCGCTGGTTGTTCCACTTTTAGGGTGTTTATACTTTGCTCAGCGGGACTAAGATTATGAAATACAAGAATACGTTCGCCTTTATAGGTTCGTTTGAATGCTGCCACGCTTTTGTTCCCGCAGTCGAGCCATTCGAACTGCCCCCAGCCAAAAGCTGGATGTTCCTTGCGTGTGGCGATCATGTGGCGGATGGTGCTCCATATGGATGACTTATCTTTTTGCTGAAGCTCTACATTGACATGGGATGGGTCATAGACAGCATCGGCTATGATGGGGGAATACAAGGATTGGGTTGGCGCTTCAGAAAAGCCGGCAGTGGGTCCTGCGTTCCATTGCATGGGCGTGCGGACGCCGTTCCTGTCTGGCAGCCAGATGTTATCTCCCATGCCAATCTCATCTCCGTAGTAAATGATCGGTGAACCAGGCAACGTGAACAAAAGGGAGTGCGCCAATTCTATTTTTTGAGGGTCGTTATCAAGAAGCGGAGCAAGGCGGCGGCGGATACCGAGATTCAATTTCATGCGTGGTTCGGGCGCAAACTGTTTCCACATCCACTGGCGTTCCTCAGCTGTGACCATTTCGAGGGTCAGCTCATCATGATTGCGCAGGAAGATGCACCATTGGCTGTTTTCAGGTATGGATGGCGTGCGATTTAATATATCTTCCATATCGTCCGCCCGGCCTTTTTTCAAAGCCATGTATATGCGCGGCATGATCGGGAAGTGGAACCCCATGTGAAACTCATCATCATCCCCAAAGTAGGGACGGACATCCTCAGGCCATTGATTTGCTTCACATAATAAAATGCGGTCGGGATAATGCTCATCCATGAAGGTGCGTAGTTTCTTGAGGTAGGCGTGAGTCTCAGGTAAATTCTCGCAGTTGGTGCCTTCGCGCTCGAATAAGTATGGCACTGCGTCAGCGCGGAAGCCGTCGATGCCAAGATCGAGCCAAAACCGCGCAACGTTGGTCATTTCCTCCTGCACCTTAAGGTTATCGAAATTTAAGTCAGGCTGGCTCGCATAGAAGCGATGCCAGTAATACTGACCAGCCTGCTCGTCCCATGTCCAGTTGGATGGTTCGACATCCACAAAGATAATGCGTGCATCCTTGTATTTTTGATCGGTGTCACTCCACACATAATAATCCCGGTAGGGGGAATTGCGTTCAGCGCGCGCAGACTGGAACCAGGCATGCTGATCGGAGGTATGATTCAGCACGAGGTCCATAATGATGCGGATGTTTCGCTGGTGGGCGGCTTTTAACAATTCTTTCAGGTCATCCAGCGACCCATAGGCTTTATCCACATTGTAGTAATCAGCGATGTCGTAGCCGTCATCTTTTAAGGGGGACAGGTAAATGGGCATGATCCAGATACAATCGATGCCGAGGGCTTGCAGATAATCCAGCTTTTCGGTGAGTCCGTGCAGGTCGCCGTGACCATCGCCGTTGCTGTCTTTGTAGGCGCGCACGGAGATTTGATAAAAAACTGCGTTCTTATACCAGTGTGTTTGATTCATGGTCGGGTAAATTCTGTTGGTGGTTTTGAATTTGTTTTTAAGCTTGCCTGAATAGTGAGGTCAATAAAGACCGCTGCTGTCCAGCCAAAAATGGGGGCAGCTGTTGCGGGCGGCTTGCCAGTTTGGGAATTGTAGTATTCACGGATGCCCGGCTCAACGCTGATAAGCCGCTCTGCAAGTTTTACATACAAAGCGGACTTATCAGTATGTTGATACACCAACAGGCGTGAACCGCGGTCACTGAATGGGACGCGCGTAATGTCAATTTGATCTTGAAGGAGCTTCAGCAGAGATATGTCTAATTATCCTTTTACTGCGCCAGCCAGCATACCGCGTACAAAGTAGCGTTGGAGCGAGAAGAATACGATCATGGGGAGCAGCATGGACAAGAATGCGGCTGCCGTAAGCACCTGCCACCCGGAACCAAGCGATGTGACCATATTGCTGATCTGGTAGGTCATGACCGGCGTTGTGCCGCCCAGAAATACCAGCGCAACCAGCAGGTCATTCCAAACCCATAGGAACTGGAAAATGCCCAGAGAGGCAATAGCTGGCATGGACAGAGGAATCACCAAGTGGCGAAAAGCTGTCCAATGGTTTGCACCATCCAGATAGGCTGACTCGAACAAGTCTCGCGGCAAAGTTCCCAGGAAGTTACGCATCAGATAAATGGCGTAAGGCATTCCGAAACCAGTATGGAAAAGCCATACTCCAAGGAAGGTGCCGTTCAACCCCACCTGCGCGTAAAAACGCGAAATGGGAACCAGGGTCATCTGCAACGGAACAACCTGCAAGCCAACCAGTAGAGCAAAGAGCAGGAATCGTCCTTTAAAATCAAGCCAGGCAAACGCGTACCCGGCGAAAGCGGCAAACAGAATCGGTATAAACGTAGCAGGCAGGGTTACGAGCAGGCTGTTTATAAAGGCCCGACCCATGCCGCGCGGGTTGAGGATATCGCTGAGATTGCATTTGATATCCGGCGGTTGTGTTCCAGCTGCACAGTCGGCATTATAGGTGCTCCGCCCACGATAACCGACCAACGCATCAATATAATTGTTGAAGCTGAATTGTGACGACGTCCCGGTTCCGGATGAGCCCTTGAGGTAGACGGTAATGTCGGCTGCTTCCTGTGAACTTGGAAGAGGAATATCGCCCATGTGGGGTTGCCCATTTACATCCTTGCGGAGCATGGCTAGCAATTGCAGAGAACGCGGGTACTTGCTGGCTACATCCGGGTTTGACAAATCGGCTGCTGGCACGGTTGCTCCATCAGCACCATGGCAGGATGCGCAAAATTGTGAATATGCTTTGGCACCGGGTGGTGGGGAGAGGGCTGTCCACCACCCGGTATTGCCTACTGCTTCAGGAGGGCGCAGGGAAGTGACCAATAAGCCCACGGTCGGGATAATCCAAATGGCCATCGTCAAAATGATGATCACGTGCGTTGGCAGCTGGTTTAGGAGCTTGTTGACTCTTTCCTTGTTCATCGCGTTGCCTCCTGCTCCAGGAATCGCCTGACGTTGTAGTAGATAAATGGAATGATCGCCACGACGAGAACCACGGCAATTGCGGTACCACGACCCACGTTAAAATTCTTATACATTTCGGTGTACATTCGGTTGGCGATCACGTCGGTCTGGAAGTTGCCGCCGGTCATTACGTACACCAGGTCGAACAGTTTCAGCACATTGATCACCATTGTAGTGACCACAACTGTAATTGTTGGCAGGATGATGGGTACCATAATTCTCCAGAAAACTGTCCATTCGGTGGCGCCATCCACCCGGGCAGCTTCAAGGATTTCATCTGGAACGGATTTTAGCGCGGCCGCCAGGATCGTCATGCAAAAACCTGACCAGATCCAGATACCCACTAGAATGATCGCATAGGTGTTGATTGGGATGGTGGAAAGCCAGGCAACAGGCTTCCCTCCCAGCGATGTGATGATCGCGTTCAACAGCCCGACCTGCGTTTGTTGCGTGCCGTAGTCATACACAAATTTCCAGATGACGCCAGCGCCCACAAACGAAATCGCCATTGGCATGAACAGAATCGCTTTTGCCAGCGCCTCATATTTCACCCGGTCTGCCAGCACCGCAAACCCCAGCCCAACCGATACGGTTCCAAACACCATCACGACAATCCACTTTATGGTATTGCCGTAGGAGGAGCTCCAGAATGAACTCCATAAAGCTTGTGGCGAACTGGTGTTGAATTCGGCTGTCAGAGCATAGCGATAGTTCTCGAACACCCCCCAACAAGGGTTGCCTTCGCGGCAGGTGGTAGCGGCGGATGCTGTACCGTCTTTGTTGCTGAAACTTAAGCCTATGGTGTTGACCATTGGATAGACGATAAAAAATGTCATCACCACCAGGGCGGGCAGGAGATATAGCCAGGGGACGAACCCGCCCTGCTTCATGACCTCGGGAACCGGCGGTGCAGAGGACACTTTCAGCGGTTTTCTCGGCGCATTGACCGGTGTTACAGTTTTAGAGACATCCTGCGGTGTGGCCATCCCATCCTCCTTGGTAATAAATATAAAGATTGCCAAAAAATGACATCGCTACCAAGGTGGGCAGAGGCTACAGCCAAGGGACAAATTTTCCCGGGCTCCTGATCTCTCTGGAGCTTGCTGCGATGTCATAGGATTCTTTTGAAAAGAGTGGGGACATCTCAACAGAGACGTCCCCACTTTGCTTATGATTTACGGGTTTAGTGCTTCCGCTTGTTTGGCAGCCAGGTCCGCCAGGAGGGTGTCCAAGTCACCTCCATTGACATACTCTGAGATTGCTGTGAACTCGGCAGAGCCAAACCCAGATGGGATCGTGTCACCGATGTCAGTCGTGAAGCCCTGGGTAGCAGCAATCGCATCACCGAGCTTCTGGAGCGACGGGTCGGTATAGTTGCCAGCTGCGCCCTTATTCGGGGAAAGCCCGAAGGTCGCAGCAGCCCAATTGGCGCCTCCCTCTGCAGAGGAGAGATAGGCTACCAATGCCCGGACCGCAGGCGTATCCGCAAAGGCCATCATTGGCTCGATACCACCCTGCAAACCCTGGATACCAGGCACCACAAAGAAGTCATAGTCAGTGCCTTGTTGAAGGTCAGGGAACTGCTTCGCAACTTCACCGCCTGCAAAGCCTGATTGCTTGACCATCATCGCTTCTGGCGGATCAGCGAACGGCTTGTAAATAGCCTCAAGGAACGCAGTCGAAAGCGTCCCCTGCGCGCCGCCCACAGTGTATTTCTCGTCTGTAGCCCATTTGCCGTAGGTTTCGTACGCCTGCTTGACGCCAGGGTCATCGTAGGAAACGCTGCCATCCAGAATGCCATTGACGAAGTCAGGACCCTGCTGTACTAGCATAATATCCTGAACAAAGTCAGTGCCTGTCCAGCCAGTGGCGTCGCCGGACTCGAACCCCATGCTCCAGGGGACATTCCCATCAGCAGCCATTTGCTCGACCAGCGCGTCCAGCTCTTCCCATGTGGTAGGAACGGTATAACTTAGCGCTTCGAAGTTGGCCGGGCTGTACCAGATGATGGACTTGACATCGGCCTTGATCGGCAAACCCAGCCACTTTCCGTCAATGGTCAGTGGGGCCAGGAAGAAATCACCATAGCTTGATGCGTCCGCGCCAAGAGTATCCATCGGCACTAACTTATCCTGATACTGCACCAGTTGGGACACCTGCCAGAAGGCAACATCTGGTGGTGTGCCAGCTTGTACACGCGTATCCAAAAGGGCCTGATCGCGAGTAGACTCAGGCTTGAGCACAATTCCGCAGGCGTCAATGAGAGGTTGCAGCACCGAATTGAGCGCCTCTTCCTCTACACCTGACCACTGATAGAGCATGCTGATCTCATCGCCAGGTTGCGCGCCCATACACATTTCGGGACTCTCAGCCACCTCTTCAGTGGGCGCTGCTGTGGCGGCGGGCTCAGTGGGTGCCTCGGTCGCCGGGGGTTCGGTCATCACTTCTGTGGGTGTTGCGCTTGGTCCGCAAGCGGCAAGCACAAGACTTGCAAGCAACACTCCAATTAAGATCTTATATAGTTTTGACATCTCTTTTTCTCCTTTTCAACTAGGTTGGTTAGATTCGATACTTGAGATCCCTGGACAGTGTTTGTGGATGATTATCACCTCCTTAGTAACACGTGTAAGTAACAAGAGTAAAAAAATAGCATATCCATCGCTGTAATTAAATCCTGCGACTCGATTGTCGTATCATCAATTCTGATTCCAATAGTTTCCCGCTTGTATCCAAGCCCTCCCCATGAATGATTCGGATCAACCTTTCTCCGCCGGCCCAGCCCAAGCCGTAGGCTGGCAGACGGACTGTTGTAAGGGGCGGATCGAAATATTCCGCCAGGGGAATATCATCAAAGCCAACAATGGCAATATCTTCTGGTATTCGCAATCCGGCACGTTTGATTGCCAGCATTGCGCCTACTGCAACCACGTCGCTTGCAACAAAGACTGCGGTGGGGTGGGGCCATAATTCCAGCAGGGCCGACATCGCATCGAAACCACTTGCTGGCGTATAATTTCCCTCCTTAATAAAGACATTATCAATCGGTAGATTCGCTTCTGTAAGTGCCTGTATATATCCATTACGGCGCTGTTGGGCAGATGTGTAATTTAAAGGGGCGTTTGTGATCATTGCGATCCGTTCATGACCAAACCCTATTAAATGTCTCACTGCGTTTGCGGCGCCGGCAGTTGCATTTATATCAACAAACGGTATTTCCGTGTCCGGTAATTGCCCCATCAACATAATAGGGACACGCTCTTCGTGCATGCGAAGAATCGCCGCATCGTCCTGACGTGGACCCGACAACAAAATTCCATCCACATGATTCTCTTTGATCAAGCGTGTGTATCCTTCTGCGTCTTTAGGCTCAACAGGTTTTAGGAGAACATGAAAACCTTGTTGAATTGCTGCCTGTTCGACGCCCAAAATGACTTGTGGCAGAAACGCATCAGCAAAGATCTGCTCCGGTGATTGGCAAAGTACAAGTCCAAGTGTGTAGGACTTTCCGCTGACAAGTTTTTTACCGGCGCTATTGGCATGGTAATTAAGCTTTTGGGCTGCATTCAGCACTCGTTTGCGGGTGGACTCGCTAATGCTTACACCGGGAACATTGTTTAAAACAAAGGAAACTGTAGTTCGCGAAACACGCGCTAACTTTGCAACATCCTGGCTGGTCGATCGCTTTTTGGTAGGCATAAGAAGGCACTCTTTAGTAACACGTGTTACTAAAGTAGTATAATTTTTTTATGTCCGTTTGTCAAGATGATTGGGTGTCGCGGCTTGAAATAAATATTCCGATCCCGATCAGCGCACCACCCAATAAAAAGAGCGGCGTGATTTTTTCTCCGAGAAAGAACCAGCCGAGCAGGGTGCCGACCACAGGTTGCGCAAAAAACGTCAGGGATGCTGATCCCGCGTCCAGGATCGCAAAGGCGTTGTTCCATAGGACCATTGCCAAAGCCGTGGATATGATGCCGAGGAAGAGCACGCCTCCAACCACCCCGAGGCTGATCGCTCCGACCCCAACCGTGTTCAACTCCCAAACCCCTGCAGGGACAACGACCGGCAATCCGCCAATGAACGCGATCAAGCTAAGTGGCAATACATCAAGGTTTTGTGCTGTCTTGCGAACCAACACGGAATATAAAGCCCACGTGACTGCTGCACCAAGCAGGAATATGTTCCCCAGAAAAAGATCCGGGTTGAGTCGTGCAGTCGCCGGATCGATCACTGCGATCACACCTACCGTTGCGAATAGCAACGCGATAAATTTTCGCATCGTGATTTTTTCGCTGAGCAGGATCCATGCGAAGAGCAGGACAAAGGCAGGTGTCGCGGATGTCACCAACGAACCATTCGCCGCGGTGGAAAGTTTTGTCCCAAGAAATTGCAGGCTGAGGGAAATGCCGTAGCCGACAAAGCCCACACCGAAGACTTGTGGAAATTGCTGGCGTGTGACTTTCAAACCGCCGCGTAACGCCAGCACAATGACGAGTGTAAGAATACCAAGTATCAAACGGAGTGCCACCAACGTGAATGGAGGAATGATCTCAAGCACTACTTTGCTGACCACATACATCCCACCCCAGATCGACGCTGCGCCCAGCCCGCTTAGTAAACCGTATAAAGTTTTATTGTTCAATTAATTCTGTCCATGATTGGCTATCAAGCGCCCACCCTTGATGCACAATGCCTTCTATTTAGAATTTATCATCTTGTAGAATGCGCTTGCCGATTTCGTGCACATACATATCTCTGGTTTTGACAAACTCCATGCGCTCCAGGTATGTGCGATGAAAATCACTGCCACCTTCTGAAACAAAACGGTGAATGCCACGCTGTGAAAAGAAAGCTGCATTGTCTTCAAAGATAAAACGCGCCACCTGAAAATCACGATAATTTGGGATCACGTAATCGAGTTGAACATGTGCTTCAGTATTTTGCAATGTCGCGATAAATAAACCCGCTGGAACCATATTGCGCAGAATAAAAAAGCAGACTTGGGGTGCTTCCGAGTCAATTTGATGGGTATACCCTGGAATGATTTCAGCAATATCGTCCTTGTAAAAATCCACGAAGGCGCGCAGGTATTCACTTTTGGGTGAGACCTCGAGGAAAGTGAAGAAATCCTTTTGCCGCCACATTTGGAATAAATAATAGACTTTATCGGAAATAGCGTTATGATAGGTAAATGCTGACAACCGAAGCACTCAAAGGAAGTCCAAGGAAATTTGTTTCGTTCACCAGTTTGACACCTGACGAATTTGATTTACTTCTGCCAGCCTTTGAGCGAGCCTACCTGAGAAAGTATCCTGTCTCCAAGACAAAGACAGGAAAGGAGCGAAAACGGAAGACGGGTGCGGGTCGCACAGGTTCGTTGAAGAGCAGCGCACAGAAATTGCTGTTTGCATTGGTGTACCAGAAAAGCTATCCAGTGCAATCCGTGATGGGTGAGTTGTTTGGGATGGGGCAGTCTCAAGCGAATGAGTGGATCCACGAACTTCTGCCCATCCTGAAACAAGCTTTGGATGATCTTGGGTATGCACCCGAGCGAGACCCGAAGAAGTTCAAGAAGAAGGAACGCGATCGAAAAGATGCGGTTGATTCGATTATTGACGGTACCGAAAGACGCCGTCAAAGGCCGAAACAGGCTGAAAAACAGACTTTGCACTACAGCGGCAAGGAAAAAATCCATAGTGACAAGAATGTTGTGATTGCAACTGCCAAGAAAAAGCGCGTCTCCTTTCTCAGCCAAACCTATCCAGGAAAAACACACGACAAAAACGTCGCTGACACCGAGGCCATTTCCTATCCTCAACACATTCGATTGCATAAGGATACCGGCTTTCAAGGATATGAGCCCAAGGTCCACAAGCTGCTGCAACCGAAAAAAAGCCGCGTAAGAAAGCACTGACTGCCAAAGAGAAAGAGCACAATCGCAAAATATCCAAAGTGCGTGTCCATGTCGAACATGCCATTGCAGGTGTCAAGCGTTCGCGAGTTGTGAAAGATATTTTGAGGAACACGAAAGACAAGTTTTCAGATTTGGTCATGGTGATCGCTTGCAGCTTGCACAACCTTCGGGTTGACCGCAGAAAAATACCGTTGAGGTTATGACCAAATCCTTATTACCGATAAAGTCTAATA
>Ga0210377_10001163_pt1 | contig 24203 bp, 24 predicted proteins | sample PLM4_65_b1redo_FD_155480 | JGI IMG/M metagenome (GOLD analysis project Ga0210377, IMG submission 155480) | Groundwater sediment microbial communities from an aquifer in East River, Colorado, USA - PLM4_65_b1 redo | ecosystem: Environmental > Terrestrial > Soil > Riparian zone | place: USA: East...
TCTCACCTCGCCAGGCCATCGCAAAACTCTTGCCGCCAGAGGAGCTGCCCCAGGAGGGAGAGGCCAAGCCGGAGCGGAAGGTCCGGCAGCGGCCGGATGAGGGCGTGACCCTTCTGGGAGCGAACGACTTTCTCATTCGGTTCGCCAAGTGTTGCAGCCCACTTCCCGGTGATGAGATCGTCGGGTTCATTACCCGTGGGCGCGGGGTGTCGGTCCACAGCGCGGACTGCCCTAATGTGGACCAACTCCTCTACGAGCCGGACCGAAAGATCAACGTCTCATGGGAAGCAGCACCGAAAATCGCTCACCAAGTCAAGATCCGGGTGACGATCGGAAAGGATAGGCCTGGGATTCTGGCTGCAATCAGCACGGCGATCTCGGCGAGCAAGATCAACATCGCCCAGGCCGATGTGCGGGTCACGGAGGACCGGAAGGGACTGAACACCTTTACCCTGGAGGTGTCCGACCTGAAGCAGCTTCAATCGGCGATGGGTGCGATTCGCCAGATCGACGGAGTGCTTGGAGTAGAGCGGATTCGTGGTAGCGGATAAGGGGGCTCTGCTTTCAGCCGGCCTTCTGGACACGCCCGGATCGCAGGCACCGGGTGCAGAGGGCCACATAGCGCGTGGCCCCCTTCATCACAACGCGGTGACGCGAGATATTGAGGAGCTGGCGGCGCTTACTGACGTTGTGGGCGTGGCTGACTTGACGGCTGACACGCGGACCCCTTCCACAGATCTCGCACCGCGTAGGATGTGCGACCGGCATTCCTGTCCCTCCGATGGTTGGGTTGGTGTTCAGAGATCTCCAAGGAACGAACGGTATCATACGGTATCAAGGGACCAAAATCAAGCGGAGAAGGATGTGCCCGCGTCGGACGACCAATGAGGGTGATCGGCGGCGTTGTCAGGGGCCGACGGATTCACGCTCCCCGTGGCAGGCAGACGAGGCCAACGTCGGATTATCTCCGGGAGGTCTTGTTCGATATCCTGGCACAGCAGGTAGTAGGCCGAACTTTTCTCGACCTGTACGCCGGGACCGGAGCGGTGGGCATCGAAGCCTTGAGCCGTGGCGCAGCCAGGGCCGTTTTCGTTGAGAACGCCCGAGCGGCTCTTGCGATGCTCCGCCGGAACCTCGAGGTCTCCGGCTTCCTCGACCGGAGCGAGGTCGTCGCAATGGAGGTCCTTCGGTACCTGCGGCTCGCGGCCTCTGGATTACAGCAATTCGACATCATCTTCCTCGATCCGCCCTACCAGTATGGAGATGCTGCGGCTGCTCTCTTTCTGATCGCTTCAAAAAGGCTCCTCGCGCCGACGGGCGTTGCGGTTCTTGAGCGATCCATGAAGTCCGACCCGGTGCCAGTCCCTGACGGGCTCACCCGGGTTCGGGAAGTCCGGCGCGGTGACTCGATCCTTGAGCTCTATCGACAGGAGGCGGCGTGACGGCTCTCGCGATCTACCCGGGGACATTCGATCCGTTCACCTTCGGTCACATCGATATCACCAGGCGGGCCCATCGTCTATTTCCTCGTCTCGTCATCGCGGTGACCACAAACTCGGAGAAGTCCGCTCTTTTCAGCCTCGAGGAGCGTCAGCAGATCATCCGCGATGCCACCCGTGGGATGCGGGGCGTCTCGATCGACTCTTTCGAGGGGCTCCTGATGGATTATGTCCGTCGCAAGGGGGCGCGCGTTGTCATTCGCGGCATCCGCGCCCTATCCGACTTTGAATACGAATTTCAGATGGCGCTGATGAATCGAAAACTCTGCGACGAGATCGAGACGGTGTTCCTTATGCCCCATGAGAAGTATTCGTACCTTAGCTCCCGATTGGTGAGAGAGATCGCCCTCCTGGGTGGGGATGTCTCCGCTTTCGTGACGCCAATGGTCGAGAAGATGTTAAAAGAGCGCGCCGCATTGCATGGGGCGGGACACCCAAGCCCGAAGCCGAGACAATGACGGTCACTCTCTCAAGCCGCGCCAAGAACACCAATCCGTCTGCGACACTTGCCATCGCCTCCTCTGCCAAGCGGATGAAGGCGGAGGGGTTCGATGTGGTGGACTTTGGCCTCGGGGAACCGGATTTTGAAACGCCCGCGCATGTCAAGGAAGCAGCGATCCAGGCCATTCGTGAGGGGTTCACAAAATACACCGCTGCCGGCGGCATCGACGAGTTGAAGGAGGCCATCATCACGAAACTGAAGCGCGACAACGGTCTGTCCTATAGGCGGGCAGAGGTGATTGCGTCGTGCGGATCGAAGCATACGCTCTTCAACATCGCCGAGGTGCTGTTGGAGCCGGGGGATGAGGTGATCATCCCGGCTCCCTATTGGGTGACCTATACGGTACAGATCCGGCTCGTCGGCGGGCGCCCGGTCATCGTCCAGACGCGAGAGGAGGATGGATTCCACCTGTCGCGCCAGGTGGTGGAGCCGGCCATTACGCCCAGGACCAAGGCGATCCTGGTCAACAGTCCCTGTAACCCGACCGGCGCTGTGGTCCCGCTGGAGCAGTTGAAGGCAATCGCCGCGTTGGCGGTCGAGCGAGACCTCCTGCTGATCTCGGATGAAGCCTATGAAACGCTGACCTACGACGGGCATGCCCACGTCAGCGTTGCATCACTGGACGAGGAGGTGAAGCGGCGGACGATCGTGGTCAATACGGTCTCCAAGGCGTATGCCATGACCGGCTGGCGGATCGGATACGCGGCGGGGCCGGCGGAAATCATCAAGGCAATGGGCGATATCCAGGGCCAGACGACGTCGAATCCCACCTCGATCGCACAAAAGGCCGCCATCGCCGCTCTCCTCGGCCCGCAGGATGATGTCCGGGCCATGGTGGCAGAATTCGACCGGCGTCGGCGTTACCTGGTCGGCCGGCTGAATGCCATCCCCGGTCTCCGTTGCGCGAACCCAGAGGGCGCGTTTTATCTCTTCCCGAATTTCTCCGCCTTCTACGGGAGGAAGTCGAACGGCGCCCCGATACGGAACTCCGCCGAGATGGCCACCTATCTCTTGCAGAACGCGCATGTCGCGTTGGTCCCGGGAGCCGATTTCGGCAGTGATTCGCACCTCCGCCTTTCATACGCGACACCGATGGAAGCGATCGTCAAAGGGGCAGATCGTTTGGAGCGGGCATTGGGGGCGCTTCGCGCCTGAAGCGATCAGCGGTCAGCAATCAGCAATGAGCAGAACACATAAAAACAGTAGGTGCTTTACAAGACCTCGTGTGGGGAGTGGGGAGGGGCTGGCGGCTGGTCGCTGCGCGCTGATACAGGACCGGACCGGGAAGGCGCTGAAGTTGGAGAACGACGCAGCGTGATGGTAGGTCAGAACAGAGAGGAACAATGCCAAAGCTGAAGCTGATCACCTATGGCTGTCAAGCCAACGAGCTGGATTCGGAGCGGATTGCAGGCCTCCTGGCGCAGGAGGGGTACGAACTGATCGAGCGGGAGGAGGAGGCCGATCTGATTCTTCTCAACACCTGTGCAATCCGGGAGAAAGCGGAACAGAAGGTCTACAGCCGCCTCGGCACCTTTCAACTGCTGAAACGCCGGAAGAAAGGACTCCGCATCGGCATATGCGGGTGTGTGGCTCAACAAGAGGGGCAGGCGCTGCTGAATCGTTTTCCGTACCTGGACTTCGTGGTCGGCCCAGGGCAGCTTACCTCAATCCCCACGCTGCTCGACACACCGGCCAAGAGAGGAATTGCGACCGCGAGGGCGCCCGGGTTCTCCTATCCTTCGAGCGCGCCGGTTCAGCGTCGAAGCGGCATCAAGGCCTGGGTCAGCATTATGGAGGGGTGCGATCGCTTCTGTACCTTCTGCGTGGTTCCCTTCACGCGGGGACGGGAGCGGAGCCGACCCTCCCAGGACATCATTGAGGAGATCCGGAACCTGGAGCGGCAGGGGTACCGCGAGGTCACCCTACTGGGCCAGACGGTCAACTCCTACGGGAAAAAGCTCCGGCCGCCCACCAGCTTCGTGGAGTTGCTCCGGAAGATCGATCACATCGTTGATGGAGCGGTAAGGGTGCGCTTTACCAGCCCACACCCCGCTGACGTGACCGAAGAGCTTGCGGAGGCCATTGCGGGTCTCCCCAGTCTCTGCGAGCACATCCATCTGCCGGTTCAATCGGGCTCTGACGAGATCCTTCGCCGGATGAAGCGGGGCTACGGTCGGGATGAATACCTGGAGAAGGTCGCGCTCCTGCGGACCAAGACGCCGGGACTCGCAATCACCACCGACATCATTGTCGGATTTCCCGGTGAGACAGAGGAAGATTTCCAGGAAACCCTGGGCCTGATGCAGACGGTCGGCTACGACGGAGCCTTCATGTTTAAGTATTCTCCGAGACCTCATACCCCGGCCTTGGAGATGTCCGATCAGGTGCCCGAAGAGATCAAAGGGCGTCGACTGGAACAGGCGTTGGCTCTCCTGAATCAGTTGTCTCTTGAACGCAACCGTGCATACCTCGGCCGAACAGTGGAGGTGCTCGTGGATCGCGAGGACGTCAAGGGGGACCATGCTCGCCTTGCCGGTCGGACCAGGCAAAATAAGATCGTCCATTTTTTTGGAGGAGGGGTGGTTGACGGGGACCTTGTTTCCGTGGAGATTTTGGGCGCCAGCCCCCTGCATCTGCAGGGCGAGCTGGTTTCGTCGCGGGCCTCGGCCAGGCGGGGAAAAGGATTTGACAACCCTGCGGCCCCTATCTATGATAGCCCAAACCTCCGAGGGGAGGGTTGATGAGGCGCTTCAATCTCATGAAGCCGGCGCCGGCCGCCGATCCTGATGAAGAAGAGACACAAGGCACGAGTGAGAGGGCTCCCTCGAGGCGTCGCATTCTCCTGCTCAGCCTGCTCCTGGTTGTGGTCGCTTTGTTCGGAGTGAGGAACTTCCTCGGGCCATATGTCGGGAAGAAAGCCGAGGCGCCTTTACCTGCGCCTAGCGTGACTCCACCAGCAGATCAAGCCCCTCGGCCTTCGCCTGCGCCTCCGGCTCCCGTAATCCCGGAACCAGTGACAAAGGCACCTAGCTCTGGCCAGGGGGTTGCGCCGAGCCCCACCATCATGTCTCCGCAGGAGAAGAAGGCCGAAGGCGAGCCTCCCAAGGAACGAGGGGCGAAGGGGCAGGAAGCTGTTGCGCGTCCAGCCGTAAAGGCCACCCCTGGAGGGCGCTTCAGCGTTCAGGTTGGAGCCATGGCGCAGGAAGCCAATGCGCGGGTCCTCAGTCAGAAGCTGGAAAAGCTCGGCTACGCCGTGACAATCCGGAAAGGGCGCACTTCCGCGACCCAACACGTCGTCCTGGTGGCGGCGCCTGGTGAGAGGAGCGAAGCGGACGCCTTGGTGGAAAGGCTGAAGGCAGAGGGGGTGTCGGCGGTCGTGGGCGAATCAGATGGCGGCTACCGCGTCGAAGCCGGCCGGTCAGCGGTGCTGGACGAGGCAATCGATATAGCCCGTGAACTCCAAAAGAAGGGGTTCACTCCAAAGATCGCATCAGAAACGGCGGGGGCCACGCTCTATCTGGTGAGGGTCGGCCAATTTGCCAGTCGCGGTGAAGCGAGCAAACGGGCCAAGGAGCTCCGTGAGAAAAGGTTTCCGGCCCTGATCGTAAAGAGATAGTGTCCGCTGGGGCTATACCGAATCCCGGCAGCGACATATCTTCATGAGGAGAGGAGGGAAACGATGACGAAGGCCGACATAGCATCGATCGTCGCCGAGAAAGGCCTCACCAAGAAACAGGCGATGGAGACCGTGGAGGCGACCCTCGACATTTTGAAGGAAGCCCTCAAAAAGGGGGAGAAGATCCAGCTTGTCGGCTTCGGCTCCTTTCAGGTCAGGGCGAAGCGGGCCAGGAAAGGGCGGAACCCTCAGACCGGCCAAGAGATCACCATCGCAGCGCGGAAGGTGCTCAAGTTCAAACCCGGTAAAGCCCTGCATCAGGTTGTGAACGCTGCCGGCTAAGTCGCCGGCTTGATGGAGGAGAGAGGGTCGTTGCCGAGGGCACGCGAGGGGTTGGCGCGATCGAGGGCTCGGGCCTCACGAAGGCCGATCTCGCGCCATGGCGATGACGTCGAGGTTCCGGAGAAACTCTATTTCAAGATCGGAGAGGTCGCTGAACTGACCGGCGTCCAACCCTACATCCTCCGGTACTGGGAGACCGAGTTCGGCACCCTCCGCCCGGCCAAGAGCCGCAGTGGGCAGCGCTTGTACAGACGCAATGACGTCTTGGCTGTCCTGCGGATTAAGGAGCTACTCTACCGACAGCGGTTCACCATTGCCGGCGCCAGGCGCCGTCTTGCAGCAGAGCAGGAGCCCCTTCCCCCAACAGTAGTGGACTCCCTGCGGCGGGTGAAGGACGAGCTGAAGGGTATCTCCTCATTATTGCGCAAGCATTCCCCTTGACGTGAAGAGGATGCATTATCGGGGCGTGGCGCAGCCTGGTAGCGCACTGGCATGGGGGGCCAGGGGTCGTTGGTTCAAATCCAATCGCCCCGACCAATATTGTCTTATCGAGGTGTAGTGGTCACGTGAGGGCAGATATCGCATCTGCTCTTTTTTTGGGTTATCAATGAACATCCTGATATCGAATGATGACGGGATTCATGCTCGGGGTCTCCGCGTGCTCGCGGATGCCCTGTCCAGCCTGGGGGAGGTGTGGGTGGTGGCTCCGGATCGTGAGCGGAGCGCGGCCAGCCATTCCCTCACGTTGAATCGACCGCTCAGGGTGACCAAGGTCGGTCCCACCTGGTACACGGTTGACGGCACACCGACAGATTGTGTCGCCCTGGCGGTGATGGGCATGCTCAAACGGAAGTTCGATCTGGTCGCCTCCGGCATCAATCTCGGCGGGAACATGGGTGATGATGTCACCTACTCCGGGACGGTGTCTGCCGCCTTCGAGGCGACGCTGCTCGGCGTGCCGGCCTTTGCCATCTCCGTTGCGGCTCACCGGCGGGTGGACTTCACCGCGGCGGGCCGGATCGCCGTGACCTTGGCGGAGCTGATTGCAAAAAATGGCCTGCCGGCCAACACCCTGTTAAACGTCAACGTGCCAAATCTTCGCCCTTCAGAGATCAAGGGGGTGGCGATCACGCAGCAGGGAAGGCGACATTATGGCGACATCATCGTACGGAAGGTGGATCCTCGCGGGAAGGCCTATTACTGGATCGGAGGAAAGGAACCGAGGTGGGAGCCATCCGAAGAGAGCGACTATGCAGCGGTGATGTCAGGATGTATCTCGATCACGCCGCTGCACCTGGATCTCACCAACACTGGAGCCCTCGAAGAGCTACGGCGGTGGGAATTCCCTTGGAGGACGTGGGAAGAGGCGGGCAGCCATCAGCGGTCTAAACCTCGCACGCAGAAGAAGCGCAACTCGACCGCTGCGTGATCCACCCACTGACCCTTCACCGCAGGGCTGCCGCGATGTCGCATGAAGGGCATGGGGCGATATGAACAGGCGGTCAGTCCTCTTATGACGGATTTCGCTGTCGCCCGACAGCGGATGGTGTCCGAGCAGTTGCAGAGGCGGGGTATCGCCGACCCCACAGTGCTGCAGGCCATGGGGAAGGTCCACCGGCACCTCTTCCTGGAAGAAGCCCTCTGGGGGCGAGCCTATGGGGATTACTCGCTGCCCATTGGCGAGAAGCAGACGATCTCTCAGCCGTTCATGGTCGCCCTCATGACCGAGGCGCTCGAGCTGCAAGGTCATGAGCGAGTCCTGGAGGTCGGAACCGGGTCAGGATACCAGACAGCGATCCTGGCCGAACTGGCAAGTAAGGTCTATTCCGTCGAGCGCATCAAACCGCTAGCGCTACGGGCGATGCAACGCCTTGAGCCGCTCGGGTATTACAACATTCTGATTCGGATGGGAGACGGCTCTGTCGGGTGGAAGGAGATGGCGCCGTTCGATGCCATTGTCGTCACCGCGGGCACTCCCCAGGTTCCGATGGCTCTCATTGAGCAGCTCGGCGAGAATGGGCGCCTTGTGGCGCCTGTCGGTCAGATCAAGAGCCAAGTCCTGAGGAAAGGAATCAAGAAAGGACCAGACGTAAGCTGGACCGACCTGGCGAATTGCGTGTTCGTCAAATTGGTTGGAAAGCAGGGCTGGAATGATTGATGTCGGGGCGTAGCGCAGCCTGGTAGCGCACTTGCTTCGGGAGCAAGGGGTCGTTGGTTCAAATCCAATCGCCCCGACCAATTCATTATTTTGTCGTGGACTGCGCGCCACGGGGATACGTGGACGTGCATCGCACTAGATGGGATGAATGGCAAGCCTTCTATGGCTTGCTTTTTCATCCACCTTTCGTGGAACGGTGATGCAAAACGCCAGGATTGGTGTGATCGGATCTGGGCGGTGCTCTCGGGAGATCTATCAACTGGCGGAGCGGGTGGGGGAGGGGATCGCTCGCCGGGGCGCCATCCTGATTTGTGGGGGCCTCGGTGGGGTGATGGAAGGCGCATGTAGGGGGGCGAAGGCGGCTGGAGGGACGACCGTTGGAATCCTGCCAGGTGTCAGGCCAGATGATGCCAATCCCTACGTGGATATTCCAATCGTGACGGGCCTGAGCCTGGCGAGAAATCTGCTCGTGGTTCGGTCTTCCCAGGTGGTGATCGCGATCGAGGGCGCGTACGGGACCCTCTCCGAGATCGCGTTCTCACTCCAGTTGGGAGTGCCTGTTATCGGGCTCAAGGCGACGTATCACGATCGCCAGATGATGCACGCCGATGATGCCGACGATGCCGTTACACAGGCCTTTGCTGCGATCGCGCGACTCCCCGCTGGCGAGTCGTCTCGGCGGCGGACCACAGCGTGACTTCCCAGGGAGGGTCAGCAATTATCCCCATCGAAGGGTTAAAGCAGAAAATCCGGGACATCCCAGACTTTCCCCAGAAAGGGATCCTCTTCAAAGATATCACGCCGCTGCTGGCGGACGGAAAAGCCTTCCGTGCAGCCATCGACCAGATTGCTGAGCAGTTTTCTGACCGGGGGATCGATCTGGTGGTTGGTGTTGAGGCGAGGGGGTTCATTATCGCTGCCGCCTTGGCCTACAGACTTCACGCGGGAACGACGTTGATCCGAAAGCCTGGGAAGTTGCCATACAAAACGCACAGCACCACCTATGCTTTGGAGTATGGCTCCGACACGCTTGAGATTCACCAGGATGCCGTGCAGCCGGCGCAACGGATCTTGATGGCGGATGACTTGCTGGCCACAGGTGGCACTATGGCCGCCGCCATTGATCTCATCACCGGCCTCGGCGGGAAGGTGGTCGGCGTCGCTTTCTTGGTTGAGCTAGTGTTTCTGCAGGGTAGGGCACGGTTGAAGGATCAGGAGGTCTTCTCATTGATCCAGTTCTAACCGGCGGCCCCGTTCAGATGTGCATTCAGGCGCCCGTAGCTCAGATGGATAGAGCAAGGGTTTCCCAATCGGAGAGGGGTGAGGGGAAACGCAGTAAGATCGTGTAGATTCGCTGCGTCCCCAAGGGGACTTTCCTCATAATATTCTCGGGGTGGGTGAGATTTTCACTATCCTGCTGGTAGGGCGGGTAGCGGCTTAAGAAGCCAAGCAGACTTGCTGCGATTGACTTCTACCGAAGAACACCTGTATTTCGAACCAGTAAAACGCCGTGTCCCCTTCACTAACCAGCCCGGGACGTCGCGGTGGCCGTCATCAATGTCGCCACGCGCTGGATCGAGGAGTTCCTCTCACCGGAGGAGGTGCAAGGTCCGGAGATGACCCCCGCCTAGTGGGAGGCAGAAGGGCAGCGGATGATCGCCTGGTACGGAACCTTCCCCAGCGGCACGATCGTCGGCTTGATGGGTCTTGAGTACGTGCGCGATCCTGATCTCCTGCGCCACGGCATTGGCCCATCCCTTCCAGCGCACCTGGAGACGCAGATCCAGAGCAGGAGCCACGCGGTTCATCGAATCTTCCTCGGGACCTATGCGCGGAACTACATGGCCCGTGGCCTCCTGGAGAAGGCTGGGTACCAGCTCTCCGCCGGTCCCGAAGCAGGGCTCCAGACCTACTACGTAGTCCCTGAAAACCGCCCGAGATCCTCGGTAACGTACGAAAAACTGATGTACGACTCAACATTGTTTCCGAGACGGCGGCCTTTCTCGAGCGAGCCGCTCCATTGATCTCCCGGAAGTCGTCCCAGTGGCTCGTCTGTGCCCGGGGCGCGGGTCATGCTTGACGCCCCCTCGCACATGGGGTAAAAGAGTAACGTGGCGCTATCCAGGAAAGGCATCATGTCTTGGATGAGTTTCTGTTGTGTTAGGCGAAAGGGATTAACTCGCGCTTGAGTCCTCTCAGACCTGGAGGTGGTTTTGACTTCGCCTCCTCACGTGTCTGAAAGCGGGGATTGATCCATAGACGATAAAGGAACTCAATGCAGCCTTCGCTTTAGGGGATGAGGAAGTCGTTCTTAGGCTTTTGCCTGACAAAACTTTGATTCGTCATCATGACGGGCGTTCGGTTTCGTACAACACCTAACCTTTGGGCTTCCAACAACCTATGAAAAACGGACTCCTGCCGGCTCTGTTAAGGCCGCTCGCGAACACGGGCGATGGGGTGTTCGCGGTCGATGGCAGCCTGAGGATCATCCTCTGGAATGAGGCGGCGGAGAGGCTCCTTGGTTACCGGGCACAGGAAGTCCTTGGCATGCGCTGTTACGAGGTTCTCGCAGGGAGAGATCAAACCGGGAAAGTCTCGTGCGGTCCTCACTGTCTCCTCTTCTCGGAGGCGAGGAAGGGGAAGCCCGTCAAAAGCCACCATCTTCTCACCCGCACAAAAACGCGCCGAGGCATCTGGATCAACGTCAGCGTCATCGGGGTCCCTTCCAATAAAGAGGATTCCTCCGCCGTCGTGCACATCTTCCGAGATGTCACCAGGCAGATGCACGCAGAAAGGCTCGTCGAAACGATCCACTCCACCTTGACGGGGAGGTCTTGGCCTGGCGAAGGAGTGGGAAGCCCCACTGAGAACTCGAACCCATTGCAGGTCCTCACGGCTCGACAGATGGAGGTCTTGAAGCTCATCGCTCAAGGGGCTGGCTCGCAGGCCATCGCCGAAAAGCTCTCCATCCGCCCCGTGACCGTCCGGAACCACACCCAAAAGATCCTGGCCAAACTCGGCGTCCACAGCAAGCTGGAAGCTCTGGCCTTCGCCTTGAGGCATCTTCGCCGCTGAACGACAGAAGGTAGTCTCCTCACCTCTCACTCCTGCCCCTGGTATTGGGTGGGCGATATCGCCCCCCCTGCGATAAATGCCCCACCACTCGATCCCGTCTTTTTCGCCAGAATAGCTCACCCGCATCATGAGGAATGATGCAGATGCATCATACTGTGCCGCGATGAACGCGGCACATCAGGTGCACACCTTCTCTAGAGCCCTGTGACCAGGGCAACGACTGGCCGTCAACGGTGAGGATGAAGAGCGGAGGAAGCGATGATCGAGTTGGCAACACATGTCCCGAGTTTGAAGCAGCTTCAGGAATATGACCTATCAGCGTACGACGCCCTCTACCTGGGCGACTTTACCTGTCCTCTGTATCCGGGCAACTTCACCTCGTCCTTGCCGGAGCTCCGTGAAGGCGTTAGGCGAGTCAAGGGGATGGGGAAAAAGTGCTATTTAAGTCTCTATGCGATCCCCAAAGACAGTGACCTCGACTCAATCAGGGAGTTGTTAAGCGGATCACAGGAGTTGCCGCTAGACGCCATAGAGGTCCACAATCTTGGCCTGTTGAGGGTCGTACAGGAGCTGAGGCCTGACGTTCCGATCCATCTGGGCGTCTTCGGCAACCTCTATACCGACGAGACGGCCAGGGTCCTGAAGGGGTGGGGGGTACAGCGAGTGTTTCCGAATGCCGAGCTCAGTCTGGAGGAGGTGCTGTATATCAGAGATCACGCAGCCATCCAGGTCATCGTCCCCGTTCACGGCAAGATCCCGCTCGTGATCTCCGCCTCCTGCTTTGTCACCGAGTACGCGAAGATCGTCCCGACTCACTGCGAAGAGACCTGCGCTAAGGGACACTGGCTGACCCATGACGACTGGCAGATGAAGAACATCGGAAGGGCGAACCTGAGCGGGAAGGACCTGTGCTTGCTCGAATATCTGGATCTTCTGGTCAGGCAGGAACTGGACGCCTTCTATATCCACACCCTCGGCGAAGACGCCGCCTACGTGAAGGCGGTCGGGTGTATCTATCGGGAGGCCCTCCAACGGGCTGCGGCGGGTGAGCAGTTCTGCCGTCCCGAATGGATGGAACACCTTCGGTCGCTGGCCGGGCCGGGCCTGTGCAATGGCTACTACTTCGGGATGTCCGGCCAGGACTACGTCGGCCGTGAGCTAGCGCTTCAGTGCAGCAGATGCTGAAGACTGGAGGAGAGACGATGTCGAAGTTGATGGCTCCCGGCGGGACGCTCCCGATGGCCTACGCCGTGCTGGAGGAAGGCGCCGATGTCGTCTATGTCGGCGTGTTGGGCTGGAGCCGCCGGGGCTCTGACGTGGAGCTGAAAGACGAGGAGATCAAAGACCTAGTGAGCTTTGCCGGGATGAAGGGAAAGGAGGTCAGGGTCGTCCTCAACACGATGCCCGGCTCGATCGAGGTGCCGCTGCTCCTCAAGAAGGTGGACATGTACAGCGGCTGGGGCGTTACGGGATTCATGATCACCGATCCCGGCTGCATGGTCCAGGTGCGAAAGCATTTCCCGGAGATCGCCATCCACGTCAGCGTGGGAACCGGGATCACCAACGCCGCCGAGGTGCAATTCTACAAGGACATGGGGGCGACCTACGTCATCCTCCCGTACCGCATGTGGCTCGACGACGTGAGGGCGATCAAGCGGACGATCGACGTGGGCCTGGAGATCTTCCTCTTCAAGACGGACAAGCAGGATGGGATCATCTGTCCTGGCAAGTGCACCATGAGCAGCTACTTCAGCTTTCAGCGGTGGGTGGACGGCGAGGGCAAAGATTACTTCTACGGGAGCGCCAACCGTGGCGGGGATTGCCTCCGGATCTGCCAGGTCGGCTGGAGCGCGGAACCGGACGAGTACCAGCTCTCCAAGAAGATCATCCTCAAAGGCAACCCGCGCCTGTGGTTCCTGGATCTCCCCGACTACATCAAGGCGGGCGTTGAGTACTTCAAGGTCCCCGGGAGGGATCGGTCCGACGTCCTTGTCCGGGACATCGTCCGTTTCTACCGGAAGGTGGTGGACGACATCCTGGCCTCAAATGGAGGGGCCAACCTGGAGACGTACGTCCCGGAGCTTCAAGAGATCATGAAGCGATGGGCGAGTGAGCGGAATAGGCGGGATGACCGCCTCGTGGCCAGAGCGAAGGACTAGGGCGATCGAGGTGTCCATAATGGGAAAAGAGACGAAGGGGAAGCTCCTGGCTCCCGGCGGGACGCTCCCAATGGCCTACGCCGTCCTGGAGGAGGGGGCCGAGGCGGTTTTCGTGGGGGCCCTGGGGTGGAGCCGAAGACCCTCGCAGATGGATCTAACGGATGAGGAGATCAGGGAACTCAACGAGTTCGCCCGTGGCTCGGGGAGGGAAGTCAAGGTCGCGATCAATGCGATGCCGGGTCCCACGGAGATGCCCCTCCTCCTGAAGAAGGTCGAGCGCTTCGTGGAGTGGGGGGTATCGGGGCTCATAATCTCCGATCCCGGATGCATCGTCGAGGTGAAGCGTCATTTCCCCTCCCTTGCCATCCACACCAGCGTCGGGTGCGCCCTGACGAACACCGAGGACCTCAGGTTCTACATGGGCCTGGGGGTGAACTACGTGATCCTCCCCTATCGCTTCACGGCGGAAGAGGTCAGGGCACTCAAGGAGGAGCTGAAGGTGGGGCTGGAGGTGTTTCTCTTCCAGCCCCTTCAAGGCGGGCTCGTCTGCCCCGGGAAGTGCATCATGTCCAGTTATCTTGTCTATAAGGAATGGACTGATGGGGGTGAGGATGGCTTCGTCGGAACCGCCAATCGAGGGGCCAGGGGCTGTTCCCGGGTCTGCCAGACCGGATGGGAGGTCGACGTTCTGGATCGACACGGATCGAAAAAGACGACCCTGCGGACCGATCCGATCTTCATGCTGTGGGAGCTGCCCGGATTTGTCAGGGCTGGGGTCGAATATCTGAAGATCCAGGGGAGGGAGCGGTCTCTGGAGCTGGTCAGGGATTCCGTCCGGTTCTATCGAGCGCTCGTGGACGCGGTCAAGGCCTCCCCCGAGCAAGTCTCCCTCGAACCGTTCGTCGCGCCGTGGCAGGAGCTCCGGAAACGATGGACCATGGAGCGGAGCAGGCGGGCAGGCAAGCTCCTGTCCGAGGCGGCGGTTGGAGGCGGGAGGTAGGGTGACGGAGATGACCGGGGCCGTGCAGGTCTCGTCGGGGACCGCGCTCCTGAGGGCGGCCTTTGAGCCTTCCGGAAGTCCCAAATGGCTGATGCACGTCCTGAAGACGCATCGCCTGGATCGAAAGCACGGCATTGATCTGGAGGTCATCTGGCTAAAGGATCAGGTCAAGGGTTCGCTCCAGTCGTTCGAAATCGCGCTGCAGGAGGGGACGGCAGACCTGGTCGACATCGACTGGATCTCCATTGCCCGGCACCGGGCGAGGGGGCTCCCGATCACGGCTGTCTTTCCCTACGGGAGGATTGTCGGAGGCCTGGTGGCCGCGCATGACTCGCCCATCCGCGACCTCCGAGATCTTCGGGGGAAACGGATCGGCGTGGTGAGGCTCCTCGATAAGAACTGGCTGATCGCCCGCGCGGCCTGCCAGAAATTGTATGGCTTCGACCCGCAGGAAGGGGCGACCGTTATTGAGGCGCTCTCGAAGAGCGGTCTCGTCCAGTTGCTTGAAGGAGGGCAGATCGATGCCGCATTTCAGTTCTGGCAGCTCATTCCACCCCTTGTCGCCACGGGGCGGTACAGGCAGGTCCTCGACGTCCAGGACCTGATCAGGGAACTGGGAGTCACGGGCAAGATCCCGATCACCCTTTTCACCGTGAAGGAGGCGTTCGCCAGGGAGCACCCTTCCTTGCTGCAAGGGTTCATCGGCGCATTCTGCGAGGCGGCTGAACTGATGAAGGCCGACGACGGCATCTGGGAGGAGATCGGGCGGCAAGCCCTTGGGGGGGTCGAGCCAAGCGTCCTCTCCGCGCTTCGGGACAGTTGGCGGTCCCGTGTGATGATCTCCTGGAACGAGGAGATCATCCGGGAGATCCACTCGTTCTTCGAGGCGCTCGTCAGGCTGGTCGGGTCGGAAGCCCTGGGGCTCAAGGAGATTCCTCCAGGAACCTTTAGCACGGCGTTTGCCCGGTAGCGTAGCGAACGCAACCGGCGCAGCCGACTCCGGGAGGATACGAGGGACATCATGTCAAAGCTGATGGCACCGGGAGGCACCAAAGAAATGGCCCTTCTCGCCCTGGAGGCCGGCGCCGACGCCGTCTACCTCGGGGCGATGGGCTGGAGCCGCAGGCCTCCTGAAGACGAGCTGACGGATGATGAGCTGCAAGAGGTGTATGCGCGGGCCAGGGAGCTGGGCAAAGAGGTCAAGCTCGCCCTCAATACCCTCCCGGGCCCCAAGGAGATCCCCCTCCTCCTCAGGAAGATCGAAACGTACGTCGGATGGGGCCTCTCCAGCTTCATCATGAATGATGCGGGCTGCATCCGCCTCGTCCGGAATCGCTTCCCGCAGGTGGACATCCACGCCAGCGTCACATGCGCCGTGGCCAACCGCGAGGACGTCAGGTTCTATCGGCAGGTCGGGGCGACGTTCGTGATCCTCTCCTACCGGTGGGGAGTGGATGTCGCCGATATCCGGGCGATCAAGCAGGAGATCGACGTCGGCGTCGAGACGTTCCTGTTCCAGCCCCTTCAGCGTGGGATCATCTGCCCCGGCAAGTGCACAATGAGCAGCTTCTTCAAGTTCGAGCACCAGGTGGATGCCGAGGGAAAGGATCACTACATCGGCAGCTCGAATCGGGGTGGGAGTTGTCACCGGGTCTGCCAGGCAGGATGGCGCGTCTCCGGGGAAGGGCAGTCTTCCCCCAAGCAGATCCCATTGAAAACCAATCCCTCCTTCGTCTTCTGGGAAATCCCGGACTACATCAAGGCCGGTGTGGATTACCTGAAACTCCCTGGCAGGGAGCATCCCGAGGGGCTGATGCGCGACTTCACCTTATTCTACCGGCAGGTGCTTGACGAGAGCATGACCGCCCCGGATGGTGGCTCCCTCGATCGCTTCGTCCCAGAATGGGAGGAGTTGAAAAAACGGTGGGTGAGCGAACGGGGGCGTCGCGACCGCCACCGTCTCACCAGCGCTGCAGCGTGAGCGCACGTCTATCCCGAGCCTTTCCAATCACCCATGATGGAGGTCACGATGGTCGCTGAGCGGTCGGATCTCATCGATCTCCTGGATGTTCGAGAAGGGGATCTGGCCCTGGTCGGAACGAAGGCGCTCAACCTTGGTCTCATGGCGAAGGCCGGGCTTCCCGTCTCAAAGGGGTTCATCATCACCACCAGCGCCTATCAGCGATCGGTGCGGCACCGTTCTGGGACGATCGAGCTTCCCCAATCATTGGAAGCACGAATCATCGCGGCCTACCGAGAAAAGGGATTTCAGCGTGTGGCCGTCAGAAGCTCAGCAACCCTCGAAGACCTCTCCCAGGCGAGCTTTGCCGGCATCTATCTCTCCTGCCTGAACGTCGCGTCCGAGGAGGAACTACTCCGGGCCGTCGAAGCCTGCTACCGGTCCCTGTGGGCGCCGGCAGCCGATTCGTACAGGAATGGCCTGAGCTTGGAGGGGTGTGGCCTGGGACGCATGGCGGTCATTGTCCAGGCGATGGTGGACGCCGAGGCCGCCGGGGTGCTGTATACGCTCGACCCGGTGACCCTTCGAAGCGAGGAGTTCCTGATCAATTCGGTGTTCGGGCTGGCGGAACCGCTGGTGTCCGGACGGGTCTCCGGCGACCTGTTCCGGGTGGACAGGACCGGTCGCCTGATCGACGAGAAGCTCTCCGACAAGCGTTCCATGCTCACGATGCGCGGTGAGGTGTCGCTCCCTAAAGACCGGAGGGGGCAGCCGAGCCTGACGCCTGAGGAGCTCGGCGCCCTGGTCGAATACGGGAAGGCCATCGAGTCGATCTTTGATTCGCCCCAGGACATAGAATTCGCCATTGGCCCCGACGGGATTGCGCTCCTCCAGGCGAGGCCGATCACGATCGGGAGGGAGAGCCTCGATGTCAAGGTTGAGCGGTACCGGCAGAAAGAAATCGGAATACTCCGGAAGAGGCTCGCGGAGCTAAGAGCGAAGGAAAGGCTCGCCGCCAGCGAGGTCATACTCAGTGGGAGTAACATCTCCGAACTCCTGCCCACCCCCACCCCGATGAGCTTCGGCATCTTCTGCCACATCTTTGCCAACGAGGGAGGGATCCAGCTCGGTCGCAGAGCGTTAGGGTATGTGCTCGGCGACGAGACGTCCGACGGCCTCTTTGAGCTGGTCTGTGGCCAGCCCTACGTCAACCTCGAGGTCGATGCGAAGACGTTCTCCATCGGCATTCCCCTCGACATCCAGGGCTACATCGATGCGGTCAAGGCAAGTCCCCAACGGGCGATCTATCCGGAGTTGGGCCTCTACGAGCAGGAGTGGAGCCTCGACGAGCTGGTTGCCCGGTTCGGGATCGAGGGGGGAGCGAGGCATCACGAGCGATTCCTCGAATTCTTCAAGGGGATGGTCAGGGAAGGGGGGGCGTACCTTGAACAATTCTCCACGGAGGTCGAGCCTCACGTTCAGCAGTACCTGGAGAAGGAGAGAGACACCAGCCTGACGACGCTTTCCGACGCGGAGATTGCCGATAAGATCCACGCCTACCTTGAGCACCTTCGAACCTTCTCCTGTGTCCATTTTGTGATCGCGGCGCGGCTCGGGTTCTTTTTTATGGAGCGGGTGAAGAGTAACATCGTGCGATTCTTGCCCGAGGAAGGGCAGGCTCTGGTGGGAGAGCTGCTGCGTGGCCTGGACGGGAGCAAGATTGCCCGGCAGGCGATCGATCTGAAGCGGATGCTCCAGGGCGCGATCTCTCGCGAGCAGTTCTTGAGGGCGTACGGTCACCTCGCCTCAAATGAGCTGGAGATTTCGCTGCCACGGCTGGCCGACGATCCCAGCGCCCTCGACCGGCTCGTCAGGGACAGCAACGGGTCACTTGCGGATCCCCTCGAGGCCTTTAGGGAGCAAGCGAGGAGAAGGAAGCACGCGGAGTCGCACATCAAGGGGCGATTGGGCCAGGCGGGGATCAGCGAGGGGATTCTTCAGGAGCTGTTTCGAGAGCTCAGGATGGCCCAGCGGTACCTGTCCCTCCGGGAAACCATCAAGTACTATTTCGCCGCCGAGTACGCGTTGATCGGGAGGGCGTTGACCGTCCTTGCTGAACGGCTGAACCTGTGCCAGGCGGATCTGTTCTACCTGTACCCTGCCGAGATCCCGGAATTGCTGAAAGACCAGGATCTCGCGGTGCTGAAGATCGAACAGCGGAAAGAGGATCGTCGGCTGGCCCTTGCCCTGGCGAAACGAAAGGCCATGCCAAAAGTGATCTTCGAGAGTGCGCTGGAAGAAATCGGCAAAGCGCCCAAGATCGAACCATCGCGCGAGTTTCAAGGCATCCCGGTCTCTTCCGGGGATGCCGTGGGAATGGTCAGGATCATGGACCCTGACTTGCTCTTCCCCACGGACCAGCATGAGCTGGGAGCGAACGACGTGATCGTCGTGAGGGCGGCGAATCTCGGCATGTTTCTCACGATATGGAGCGCGGCCGGGCTCATCATGGAAACCGGCGGGATCCTGGCCCACGGAGCCTGCCTGGCCAGGGAGAGCGGGGTCGCGGCCGTGGTCCTCGAAAACGCCACGGCGCTCCTTTCGAACGGCAGCATGGTGCGCGTGAACGGGAATTCCGGGAAGGTCTCGGTGCTGGCCGGTCGGGCAACCTGACATGTTCGAGCAACTGGCCTCCCCTCATCTCAAGAGACTGGTGGCCTATTCCCCACGACCGCCGATCGAGGAGGTCGAGGCGGAACTCGGCATCGTGGGCGTGGCAAAACTCGACTCCAACGAGAACCCGCTGGGTCCTTCACCGCTGGCGATTCGAGCCATCCGCGGTGCCGTTCGAGGGAGCCATCGATACCCGGATGGAGGAGGGCGTGTCCTCAAGCGAGGGCTGGCCGACAAGCTGAATCTGGATCCGCAACATATCATCCTCGGGAATGGAAGCTGCGAGCTGATCGACCTCTGCGCCAGGTGTTTCCTCGACCCGGAGGACGAGGCGATCGTTGCGCATCCATCGTTCATGGTCTACAGAAGAGCGGCGAAAGCAACCGGAGCCCATCTCCAGCCGGTCCCTCTCAAGGACTACCGGCATGATCTCCCGGAGATGGCCAGGCACATCGGTCCGCGGACCAAGCTGGTCTTCGTCGGCAATCCCAATAATCCTACGGGGACTTGCGTGGAGCCCCTCGAGCTTGACACCTTTATAGAGCAGGTACCACGAAATGTCGTCGTCCTCGTTGACGAAGCCTACTACGAATACATGCCGGAGGGAGAGAGGCCAGACGTCTTGCGCTACGTCAGGGAGGGCCGCCCGGTGCTCGTCTTGCGCAGCTTCTCCAAGATTTATGGTCTGGCGGGCTTGAGGATCGGATACGGTATGGCCCCGCCCGGCGTCATCGGGATCCTCGACCGGGTGCGGCAGCCGTTCAACGTGAACGCGCTTGCCCAGGCGGCGGCCTCAGCCGCCCTCAACGACATGAAGCATCTTTCGAAATCTCAGCGGTTGAATGAGGCGGCAAAAGAGTATCTCTATGAGCGGTTTCAGGCTCTCGGGCTGGCCTTCATCCCGACCGTCGCGAACTTCATTCTTGTGGACGTCGGAAGAGAAGGTGGAGCGGTGGCGGAGAATCTCGTGAAGAAGGGGGTGATGGTGCAGCCGATGGGGAGGTATGGCTTCAGAACCCACATCAGGGTCACCACTGGGACTCCCTGGGAGAATGAACGGTTTATTTCCGCCCTGAGAGAAGTTCTTGAGCCATTGGAGGCGCTTCCCGAACCACCGCGTTTTGCCTCTCCGAAACTCTTCTAGAAGGCGGCCAGGGATGTTCATCGACGGCCGGTGGGTCAAATCGGACTCGGGCAGGACCTTCGAGGTCCGAAATCCTGCAACTGGCGATCTCCTCGCCTCCGTTCCGGCAGGGGGTCGGGCCGAGGCGAGGCGGGCTATTGAGGCTGCAGGCCGGGCTTTCCCGATGTGGTCTCGCCTCCCGGCGCAGGAGAGGGCGGCACTCCTCGTCAAAGTTCGGGAACTGATCCTTCAAAGAAAGGAGCATCTAGCCCGACTTCTTGCCATGGAGGGGGGAAAGCCAATCGTCGAGGCCAGGGGCGAGGTTCATTACGCCGCCGACTTTTTCGGCTTCTTTGCCGAGGAGGGGAAAAGAGTTTACGGTGAGCTCATCCCCACCCACGCCCTGGAGAAGCGCCTCATGGTTCTCAAGCAACCGGTGGGGGTGGCAGGGATTGTCACCATCTGGAACTTCCCTCTCGCTGGCCTCGCCAGGCCCGTCGCCCCAGCCCTGGCCGTCGGGTGCCCCGTGGTCGTCAAGCCGGCGGAACAGACCCCCTTAACTGCTGTCGCCCTCTTCGAGCTGTTCGAAGAGGCGGGGATGCCGCCCGGCGTAGCGAACCTCATCACGGCCTTCGAACCGGAGGAGGTCGGGGGCGAGCTTTTGGAGAACCCCCTGGTGAGGAAGCTTAATTTTACCGGCTCCGTCGAGGTGGGCAAGCTCCTCATGCGAGGGGCGGCCGATCAGGTGAAGAGGATCACTCTGGAGTTGGGCGGCCACGCTCCTTTCATCATCTTCGAGGAAGCCGATCTGGACGCGGCCGCTAAGGGCGCTCTCCTTTCCAAATTCCGGAACGGTGGCCAGACTTGTATCTGTGCGAATCGAATCTACGTCCAGGAGCCGATCTTCGAACCCTTCGCCACCCGCTTCGTCGAGCTGGTGAAGGGGTTAAAAATGGGGAACCCTTTAGACGAGGCGATTCACGTCGGCCCCTTGATCGACGAGCAGGCCTTTCTCAAGGTAAAAGGCCACGTCGATGACGCCTTGGCTGGGGGAGCACACCTGCTTGTAGGGGGAAGCAGGCGGGAAGAAGGGGATTTCTCCAGAGGGCTCTTCTTCGAGCCGACCGTCCTCACAAATGTCCTCCACAGCATGCGCATCATGAAGGAGGAGACCTTCGGCCCCGTGGCGCCCCTCATCCCGTTCGGGACAGAAGAAGAGGTCCTACGCTTCGCGAATGAGACCCCTTATGGGCTCGCGGCATTCTTCTACACGAAGGATCTCTCCCGGGCCGTCCGCTTTGCAGAGAAGCTCGAGTATGGGATCGTCGGGGTCAACGACCCGCTCCCTGGGGCCGTCCAGGCACCCTTCGGAGGCATCAAGCAGAGCGGGATTGGCAGGGAAGGGGGTCGGTCAGGGCTGGAGGAGTTTCTCGAAACCAAGTTCATCTCCTTCGGTCTCTGAAGGGTTTCCGCTGTTTCTGTTCAGGAAGCGGTCCCTGGGCAAGGATATCTGCCCGCCAGAACACGGGATGAATCGGCGAATTCACATCGGTTTCCTTTCCCTGTCCGAAGACAACCTCCTCGGGGGCAGGAATCGCGCTACCGATGTCTGCGGCGCTGGCGATCGGAACGCGACCCAAGCTCAAAGCGGTCAGGACTCCCAGCGCGAACCCAACGAAAATTACCCTCCGTTCTCTGCTCATCGGCTTTCTCCTTTCAGGGCCAATGGGACGGCTGCGGCGCATAAGAACTCCTAGAGCACGGGTAACGAATATAGCTCCTTTATGGGTGATAGGAATTTGCTTTTGGGCCGGCCGCGGCGGGAGGTTGTAGACAACCCCTCGGCGGAGCAGCACGGGGTCAGCGGCCGCTCCTTTTTGCTCGGGATCGGCGCGGCGGTATCCTCATTGGTTACCCAGGTTGTGTCAATGGAAAAGTCGGGGTGTTGTACCGTGCTCGTGCGGATCGCAGTGTACATTACAATCACAAGTCTGCACTTCCGATGACTCCACATTACGGGGGTGTAATCTGCACTCTGAAGTAGAGCGCGCGGTACGGAAGCTGCGCTCAGTTCGGCTCCCCGCTTCCGTTCACGGATGGGATCGTCCTCAACGAATGAGCGCGGCGTATTTGTCGAGCAGGGGGAGCAAGGTCTCCTTGTCGGCTGATGGCAGCCCGAAGATCACGCGCTCGACTGTCGCCTTCTCCAACTCATCGACGCTCCGCTGGTCGGGCTCGGCGCCGAAGATGGAGACCGAGATGTGCTGTGGGTCTCGCCCCGCCGCTTCGGCGCGCTGACGCAGCGTCGCGATTTTTTCCTGGAGGCCGGGCGCCCTGGCGCCAATCGGGATCCAGCCATTACAAAACTCGATAACGCGGTCAAAGGTCGTTGGCCCATCCCCGCCCATGAGGATCGGGGGATGGGGTTTCTGGGCGGGTTTGGGCTGCGACCATAGCTTGTCGAAGTTCACGAATTCGCCGTGAAACTCCGCTTCCTCTTGGGTCCAAATCGCTTTCATCGCGAGCACGCGCTCGCGGAGCACGCGCCACCGCTTCTTGAACTCGGTGCCATGATGTGCCATTTCCTCCGCGTTCCAGCCTCCCCCAATGCCGAAGAGAAACCGGCCGCCCGACAACTGGTCGAGGCTGGCGACCTCTTTCGCGGTAATGATCGGGTCGCGCTCGATGATCAAACAGATGCCCGTGGCGATCCGGAGCCGGTTCGTGGCCATGGCGGCCGCGGTGAGCGCAATGAACGGGTCGTAGGTGTGCCAGTATTCTTTCGGCAGGTCTCCCCCGCCAGGCCAGGGGCTGCGGCGGCTCGCCGGAATATGCGTGTGTTCGGGTAACCAGAGCGATTCAAAGCCGCGCTGTTCGAGGGCGCGCGCCAGATCGGCAGGGGGCATCGCGTAGGCGGTTGCAAAGATCGACGCTCCAAATAACATCGTGACCTCCTTCGAACGATCCGAGCACCCATCCCCCGGTTGAGCGGATCCACATCCCGGGGAAGGTCGCGGAACTGGGCCAGCGGGCATCCATGGTCGCCAGAGAAGGCCGGCTGCGCTGTGCCTAGTCTCGGCAACCGATGATGAGCGGCGAGTGGGAGCCGATGTCGGCCGTTTTTACGCGGGCGAAGCCAGCTTCCTGCAGCCACAGGGTGTACTCGGCCAGCGTGTAGGTGTCGCCCTCCTCGGTGTTGACCAGCATGTTCAGCGCGAACAAGACCGGGAAGGGCGGGCCAGTGCGGTCGTTGCTCGGGACCATGTCGATGATGGCGACGCGTCCGCCGGGCCGGAGCGCGCGGTACAGCCGCCGCAGCACGTCGCGCGAGGCGCGCTCTCCCTCGGAATGGAAGATGTTGCCAAGCAGCGCCAAATCGTAGCGGTTCTCTCCGAAGTTCACCTCTTTGAGGTCCCCCGGCAGGAACTCGTAGCGATCCTCAACCCCGTGGCGCTTCACATATTCGCGAGTCAGGGAGAGGAGGGCCGGGAAATCCTGCGCCGTGAGGCGGGCTTCTGGGTCGGCTTCGGCAATCGCGATTCCCCAGACGCCCGAGCCGCAGGCAATGTCAATCGCCCGCAGGCCCCGGCGAGGATGTCCAGCACCAAGCGCGCGGGCTGCGCGCCGCGCCGGTTCGCGGTTGGTGATATGGAGCGTCCGCACGAGATGGGGGAAGAAGGTCTCCGCGCGCTCCCGCTCCTCGACCCGGTGGAAGGGCGTGCCGGTCCGAACGACCTTGGTCAGGTGTCCCCATCCCTCCCACAAGGGGTCGTACTCCAGCATCGAGCCCATGTAGTCGGGGCGCCCGCGCACCAAGTACCGGGCGGCCAGCGGTGTCAAGCCGTACCGGCCGTTCACCTTGGTCAGCAGTTGGCAGGCCACGAGCGCGTCCAGCAGCATGCGCATGCCGCGCTCGGAGGCCTCGGCCGCCCGCGCGATCTCTTGTGCCGTCGTGTTCCCGTCCGCGATGTGGGCAAACACGCCCAGTTGCACGCCAGCGCACAGCACGCGCGACGGCACAAAGGAAAAGCTCATCTGTTGCAGTGTGTCCGGACTGCCTGGGGTGTTGGCTTCCTGTGCTGAGTCCGCCATTTGT
>Ga0210377_10001164_pt1 | contig 24184 bp, 39 predicted proteins | sample PLM4_65_b1redo_FD_155480 | JGI IMG/M metagenome (GOLD analysis project Ga0210377, IMG submission 155480) | Groundwater sediment microbial communities from an aquifer in East River, Colorado, USA - PLM4_65_b1 redo | ecosystem: Environmental > Terrestrial > Soil > Riparian zone | place: USA: East...
ACCATCCCCGAGATCGTCGCCACCCCCGAGCGCTCCGAAGTCGCCATGCGCCCCTACCGCATCGGCTGGCCCCGTGAGGCTGCACGTCGAGCCGTCGCGTGGGTGCGCCTGGGCTTCTCGGAGATCGACTGGCCCTGGCAGATCACCGGCGTGTCCATGGTCGGCCAGGGCGGCAGCGAGAAGGTGCGCCAGTGAGGCCGCAGCTCATCACCATCAAGGGTGCGTGGGACGAGAAGCTCGCCGGGCTCATCGACGGCGCTTTTCGGCGCGTCACTTCGATCCTCACCGGGCTCACCGTGCGGGACAACGTCGCGGGCTCGCAGTTCGTCATCTCGTGGAACAGCGACCGAGCGCCGATCCTCATCGAGTGGACGAAGCCCAAGCCCCCCCGCGGGGTGTTCGTGATGCGAGCGACCGAGGACAGCGCCGATCCTCTGAACCTTTCGGGCGTGCCCACCGAGTGGATTTTTCGCAACGGTCGCGTCGAGGTGATGGGCATCGGCAACCTCGCTGCCTCGACCGACTACACCGTTGACATCGTGTTGCTGGAGGACTGATGGACCCCGAAGAGACACCCCTCGAGCGAGAGCAGCGCGAAGAGCGCGAGGCCCGGGACGAGCGCTACTACCAGGCGGTCGCCGACGCGAACGGCTCCAGCGACGGGACAAGGGGTCCCAACGGCGAGCGCTACCGTGACCCTTCGGCCGCCGCGCGCGCCTCTGCGATGCGTGAGGGTGGGCCTCTGGGGGATCGCGCGGCTCAGGACGCCCGTAGGCGCAGCGGCGCATCGGACACCGACCGGCGCCTCGCTGGCATTCCGCTCATCGGCAGCATCTGGGGCGGCGGTGTCGAGGCGGCCGACGCTCGCGCCGAGGCGGACATCAACCGCGACTACTGGGAGGGCCTCAACGCGACCGCTCCCACGCGCGAAGAGCTCACCGCCGACCGCGAGGACTACACGTTCGATGGCGCCGACCCCTCCGCATGGGCCACCGAGGCAGGCGAAGCCGCGACCGGGCGCGTGGCGATGTCCGACGCGCTCAACCAGATGCGCGGGTGGGCCGAGGGCGGCCTCACCGACACCGATCGCGCCGGAATGGACGAGGTTTCTCGACGCGGCGCCATGGATGCCCGCGGAGATCGTGAGGCGGCGCTCGCAGCGATGGAAGCACGCGGGATGGGCGGCTCGGGCTCGGCGCTCGCCTCGACCATGGCGGGCGCGGAGGGCGCAGCGTCTCGGAACAGCTCGGCGAACACCGGGATGCTCGCTGCCGCTCAGCAGCGGCAGTTCGAGGCCACGCGCGCGGCGGCCGACATCGCCGGCGGGATGCGGAGTGCGAGCGATCGCCGCACCGGCGCGCTCGAGGACTACGGGAACCGCGAGACCGACTACCGCCGGGACCTCGGGCGCCGGAACACCGACACCCACCATGCCAACAGCGAGGACTGGGCGGATTCCGCGCAGGACGTGTACGACAACCGCGAGCGCGCGGTGGCGGGCGCGACCAACCAGTACAGCACCGACGCCTCGGGCCGCGAGAGCCGCGCAGATCGCGATCGCCGCGACGAGGAGAGCGAGCGCGGCTTCATCGGCGGAATCCTGGAGAGCCTATGAAGCGACGAGCACGACGGTTCGAGGTTCGGGTTCCTGGCGGCGCAGAGCCGGCTCAGGCGCCCGAGCTGTTTCGCGAAGAGCCCGAGCCGGAGGCCCCTCCTCCGCCCCCCGAGCGAGCTCCACGGCGCCCCCTCGCCTTCGACGTGGTTCGTCCTGGCGACCAGCGCACGAGCACCATCGGCATGAGCCCCGAGCAGGAGACCGACACCCCCTGGCACTGGGAGCTCCCCGCTGCGTTCGAGGCCCCGAGCCACGACTCCCCCGATGACACTGAGGCGGTCGATTCGGCAGCCTTCGACGCGATGGACGACGCGAGCGCCTCTTCGTGGGCCGACTCGTCCGACCCCATGGCGGGCGCCGCCCTTCCCGCGCCTCCCGAAGCCCCTGCGATGCCGGAGATCCCCGACGAGGACGTGATGGTCCCCGGGGCCGACGACGAGCTCGAACTGGACCGTGCGGCAGCAGCGGCCACCCCCGGAGCGACCTCCCGGAACCTCTACGACCGCACGCCAATCATCGAGAGCCGTTTCGACGCCGGCGGCGACATGAAGGCCGACGGGGCTCCCCCGGTCCCCGAGGACGATGGCGTCATTCGCATCCCCGAGATGGAGCCCATCACCGGCCGCACTGACACCCCGAACGCTCTCACCCTCCCCAATGGCGAGGAGTACGACCTGAGCGCCCTCGACGCTCTCGACGAGCTCGACCTCACGGCGCCAGCGGCCCCCCCCGAGGCCGAGTACCCGGTTCCGGGAGCGGGCTTCGATCCTCGCGAGGGCCGTGGTGAGGATTCCGTCCTCCGCTCCGACCAGATGCAGGGCGCCGACGTTCCCGAGGGCTGGGGCGAGGAGGACATCATCGGCCGACTCACCGGAGAGCGGGTGGACCAGGGCGATGGGGTGGCGCTCCCTTCTGGCGAAGGCTTCAACGATCCCGACATGAGCGCCCCGATGCGCGCCGAGCCTGCCCTTCCCGGGGAGACCGGGACCGACATGGACGCGGCGATGGGGGGCGCTCGCTGGTACGAGGACGGTGGCCTGGAGGGCACCACGGGGGACGTTGCTGGCGACGACGAGGCCGCAGAAGCGGTCGCTGGGATCGACGACGACGAGGTGGCCGAGGGCGAGAGCCCCTGGGACCTGACCGACATGGACGCCGGCATGGGCGCGCTCGAGGCCAACCCGGACCTGGAGGTGTTCGACGTTGCGACCGACGAGGACCCTGAGATCCCCGGCTCCACTGGCCCCGGCGAGGACTTCGCCGACTTCGGCCCCGCGCTTTCCGCGATGGAAGGCGACGAGGGCGGCGGGATGGAGCTCGACGAGCCCGTCAACAGCAAGGTCCCCGACGCGGGCGATCCCGCTCGACGCCTGGACGCCGGCCTCCCCTCCGAGGGCGACATCAGCGAAGCGAGCGACTGGGACATCCCCCGGCGCATCCTGCACGCGCTCGGGAGCGGCCTCACGGCTTCGTCCGGTCGCTCGCCCACCCCCTTCGTGTCGAACGCCGACCGTCTCCGTGGCGAGCGTCGCGAGGGCATGGAGGATCGCCTCGACACCAAGACCGCTCACGAGGAGGACGCTTCCGACGCCGCTCTGACCCGCGAGATGCTCAACACCCGCCTGGCTTCCTCGGAAGCTCTCGGTCGGGAGCGCATGGAGTCGGCCGAGACGATCGCCGAGCTCCGCCGCAAGCCCACCGAGACCGACCTGGGACGCCTGGAGATCGCGCGCGCCGGTGACGCTCGAGAGGCGGCTACCACCGAGGCCGACAGCGTGGCGAGCGCTTCCGCTCGTGAGCGCCTCACCGGGGAGGTGGAGATGCTCCGCTCCAGCCCCCGCACCCGCGAGATCGTGGACGCGCTGATGGAGGGTCGAAACATCGAGTCGCTCTCGGCCGTGGACATCGAGGAGCTCGAGACCTCCATCCGCCCGCTCATCGGTGACCTGACCGGACCCCCTGGCCGTGGCCGAGGCGGAGCTGGTGGCGGGGGAGGCGGCAGAGGCCGCACGCGCGCAGCTCAGATCCAGGAGATGCTTCGCTTGGGTCTTGCCACCGACGAAGAGGGCGCCGCTCGCCTCGTCGATGCGTCCGCCGGCATGGCCGACAACATCATCGCCTCGGCGGCGGGGCGCGCGGACACCAGAGGGACCGGGCCGCTGGGCCTGGAGTTCATCGAGAACATCCACACCAGCATCCCGATGTCCCCTCCATTCCGCGCCCAGATGCTTCGCGAGTGGAACGGGGCTCGAGACGCCATGGGCGCGATGCGTCGCCTGGAGACCGTCGCGAGAGAGGCTGGGTTCGCCGAGCGCCTCGCTGACCCAGAGTTTGGGTCGAGGATCGCGGCCGACATCGGGCGCATGCGCGGCATGGCGGCGATCGCCAACGGGACCGGCGTCATCAACCCGTCCGAGATGGAAATGATCAACCGGATGATCCCCGACCCCGCCAGCGGCCGGGAGATCGTCGCAGACGCCTTCCCCGCTCAGCTGAATGCCTGGCGCAATCAGTTCACCGGCATCCTTCGGACACGCCTGGGCGACCTTGGGGTGCCCGAGGACGAGCTCAGCGCGGCCATGACCGCCCTCATCACCGGCGGACGTGTCGCGCCCAGTGGCGGAAGCGCCCCTGCCGCCGAAGGTGCCGAGGGTGGGGCGCCCCCGGCAGGCATCCGCATCCGTCGTCGTGACGGCAGCGGGGAGATCACCATCCCGCCGGGTACCCGCATGCCGGCGAACATGGAGCGGTGGGAAGTGGTCCCGGAGGTGGCGCCGTGACGCCCGAAGAGCTCGCAGCGCTGGAGGAGCTGACCGACGAGGGGGACCTGGACCCCAGCGTGCGCCCCACCCTGACCATCGACCCGATCGCGATCCGCGGCCGGCGCCGGGGGTTCGACACCCCCGAGGACGTGGCCGACTCCATCCGCCGGAAGGGGGCTCCCGCTCGTCCTGGGGACGTTCCGGCCTCCCGCGTCGGGACCTCCCGGGCGATGCCTGGGCGGGAATGGGTCCCGGAGAGCGCCAGACGGGCTACAGCGGTCGGGGACGCGATCGACGCAGCAACGTCCTTCGCCGGGATGGGGACCATGGCGAGGCTCCCAGAGCGCGCGCGGAGGGGGGCTCGGGAGATGCTGCCGTTCGTCGGGGGCGCCGTTGGGGACGCCCTTGGTGACGCCGCTGAGAGCGGAACGGCTGGGTCCCGGGGGGCGGTCCAGGGCGCCTCCCTGGGGTTCGCCGACGAGCTCGGGGCGGCTGGCACCGCTGCGGCTGCCGGCATGAGCGACTGGGACACCGACGTGGGCGAGGTCTACACCCGAGAGCGGGACCGGGCTCGAGCCGCAGACCGGGCCGACCGGGAAGCTTCCCCCTGGGCCTACGGCGGCGGCGAGCTCGCTGGCGCCCTCCTGACTGCCCCCTTCACCCCTTCGCTGACCGGCGGTCGAGCAGCAACCCTCTCCGGTCGGGTGGGCAGAGGCGCCCTGGAGGGCGCGGCCTACGGAACGGTCGGGGGCTTCGGCGCTTCCGAGGGCGACCTCACGACAGGAGAGGGCCGAGAGAGGCTCGTGGGAGACACGCTGGCCGGTACCGCCGGGGGTGGCGTGTTCGGCGCCGGCGGGTCGCTGGTTGGCGAGGGGCTCGAGGCCGGAGGGCGAGCCTTGCGCCGATCCGCGAACCGCGCCGACGAGCTCCGGACGATCGCCCCAGCCGCCGGGAGCGCCGTGGACTCTGACGCCATGCGGTCCCTCGGCCCCGTCTCGGACACGGCCAGGCTCCTCCGCGAGATGGGCATCGAAGGCGTCCAGACCGCCGAGGAGATGGCGGAGGCGGCGGCGCGCGCCCGGCGTTCCGCAGGCGAGGAGATCGGCCGCACCCGGACCCGACTCGACGCTGGCCCCCCGGTCCCCGTCGATCGGCTGGCCGGAGCGATGACGCGACACGCCGACGAGGTGGGCCGCACCACCACCGGAGAGCCGCTGGCGGACGCGATCCGCGGGCGGGCCGAGCGTCTCCCCGAGGTCATGGCGTCCGAGGCGGTCCCCTACAGCCGCGCGATCGAGGAACTCCAGGGGCTCCAGGGTGACGTGAACTGGACCACTCGCACCGGCCGCCCGGTGACGGCTCCGACCGACGCCCGCCGGGGGCTTGCCCGCTCGGTGCGCAGCGAGCTCGACGAGGTGGCCCGGCCAGTCCTCGGCGACGAGGGGCTCGACGCCTACCGCGCAGCTCGCCGCCGTGACCACGTGGCGATCGGAGCCGAGGACGCCGCTCGGGCGACCACCGCCAGAAACTCGACCAACCGGGGGATGAGCCTCTCCGACTACTTGATGATGCTCGGCATGGGCGGAGCCGGGTACGCCGGCGGTGGGCCTGGAGCTGGCGCTGCGGCGGCGGCTACCGGGGCGGGCATGGGACTCGCCAATCGGGCCTTCCGCCTCCGCGAGCCGGCCATCCGCGCGACTGGCGCCGAAGCCGTCCGGTCCCTCCTGGAGACCCGCGGCGCCCGCGCCATCGGAGAGCACGGTTCGGCGGCGGCCTCTGCTGCTCGACGCGGTGGAGACCTCGCCGTGGGACGACACGCCGTGAGCGACCCGCCGCCCGCTGCGCCCGCTACCGAGAGCGCCACCGCCGGCTCGGGCCGGGAGCTCACCGAGGATGACTTCGACCGGCTCCTGATGGAGTCTCAGCCCACCGAAATGACCGAGGACGACTTCGATCGTCTTCTCGAAGAAGGAACACCATGAGCCAGGCAGACTTTCTCACCCCCCCGCTGGAGTCGAACATCATCGTCGTCGCCACGGTGGCCAACACCGCGAGTGCGGCGCTCGACCTCCACGACACCGCTGGCGTCAACGGGGGCGGCGGCTTCGTCACCGTCACCTGCGACGATGGAGCGGGCAACGCGGTGGCGTTCTACTACACCACCTCCCCGCTGACCGGCATGGCCGCCCCCGACCCCACCGCCGTCGCTGGCACGGGGCGGACGTTCCCGGCCTTCAACAGCCGCGCCGACTTCATCAGCACGAAGGCGAGCCGGTTCCTGCGCATCTACCCGAAGGGCGCTGGCTTCTACCGCGTCTACGCCTCGAGCCCGAAGGAGTGAGCTGGTGAGCCGTCGTCCCAGGACAGGTTTCGCGCGGCGCCCAGGGTTCCGTGGGATCGGTGGTGGGTCGGTCGCGCCACCGCCCACCGTCTCGATCTCCGGCACGGTCGCGCACGGCGAGACGTTGACCGCGAGCGCCACCGACGCGACCGGCTATCAGTGGAAGGCCAACGGCATCGCCATCTCGGGCGAGACCGCTTCCACGCTCACGGTGGACCGCGCGGATGGCGGCTACTACACGGGCATCACGTGCACGGTGACGGGGCCCGGTGGGTCGGCTACGAGCAACACGCTGCTGTACGATTACCTCGTGGGGCTCGGGACCACGGTGATGATCGCCGACATGGCCGAGGACGTGACCACCGTCTCCGGCGCCATCGACTCGATGCTCGACCAGAGCCCGCGAGCAAACAACCTCACGGCTCCGGGTGCGGGGAATCGCCCGACGTACACCGCGTCGGATTCGCAGTTCAACAACCAGCCCAGCGGCACCGGTGACGGGGTGGACGACTCGCTCATCAAAGCCGTGATGAGCATGGGCGGCACGTTTCAGGGGACGCAGATCGTCGTTGGACGTCTCGTCGTCAACACGGGCGGGCGACCGTGGATGAGCATGGGCGTGAACGAGTGCAACACGCGCGACTCGACGCTGAATCGGATGGAGGCATTTTTCAAAGTCACCACGCCAGGAGCTACGACTACCACGTTCAACGGCGCCGCTCACGTGATGATGACCGTTTCAGACGGGACCGATGTCCGCTACTACATCGACGGCGCTGCGCAGGGAACACCGGCTGCAATCGGTGGCACCGTCGCTGACGGTCTCGCATTCCGAATCTTCGCTCGCTCGGATGGGTTGTCCCCAGCCAACGCGAAGATGGCGTTTGCGGGCATGAGTCGGACGCCCATCACCGCGGCGGCCGCTGCTGACTTCGGCCAGTACAGCCGCGAAAGGTTCGGGACTCCATGACCCGCGTTCACATCTACCCGACCCGCGGCGCCGCGAACCTCGCCATCGCCACCATCGATGTCGCCAACACGGAGGTGCTCGGCCCGACCGAGACCGCTACGACCCACTACGGCCCACGCGGGAAGGCTCGCCTCGTGGCTGCTGGGCACGCCACCATCGACGCTCTCGGCGGGGTCACGCTCACGCCTGCCGGCATCGCTGCGGGGCTCTCCATGAACGGCAGGAATCCGGTCACCGTCGCCCCGGTGCCGCGTCGTACGTGGGCCACTCCGATCCCGCTGCGCGACGCTGGCGGGTTCGCGGTACTGGAGCCTCCTGCTGCGGTAGCGGGGCGCACGGTGGATGTAGCGGGCACGCCGAGGCAGGTGCCGGCTGCTGGAACGGCGGTGGTGATCACGCCGGACGATGTGGAGCGGCCGTGAACGACGACCGAGAGCCCACCTCTGACCCCGAAGCCACGGCCCTCGGCCCGGTCCCCCCCGAGTTCGACCGGGACGACACCAAGGCGCGCAGGCGGAGGGCGGAGAGCCAGGTCGGAGAGCTGGGGACCCAGCTGCGCGACATACGCCTCGAGCTCGCGAGGGCGGCCGGCGCGGCCTCGGTCTGGCGCGTCGTCGGAGGCATCGCCGGCAGCGTGGCCATCCTCCTCGGAGGAGCAGCTCTCACCCTCGCAGCGAACGCCTCGGCTGACCACGAGCGGGTTGCCAGGCACGACGAGGTGATCGAAGCTCTCCGCGAGGACGTGACGGCCATCCGGGTGGACGTGTCGGCGGTCCGCGCTCGAGTGGAGAACCAGCGAGCCGACCGGAACTTCCGATTCATCGAACGCGAGGACCCCCATGAATGAACCGATCCCCCCGACTCCGCCGACTCCCCCGGAGCCGCCCGCTCCGCCCGCTCCGCCCGTTCCACCAGCGCCGCCGACGACAACCGAGCGCTCGCGTCTGGACGGTGACCTCGTCAAGTACGCGATCTGGATGACCGTCGTCGTGGTCACCATCCTCGCCGGCACCGCCATCGCCATCTTCGCGGACCCGGACGACCAGGCGTGGGTATCGGAGCGCATCATCCCGTTCGCCATCGGCCTGGCGATCCCCGGGAGCCCCATCGGCAGACTGTTCGGTCGCAAGCCCGCTGCGGTGGTCGCCAGCGCCCTCGTCGCCATGATGCTCGTCGGATGCGGTGGAGCGACGGCCGCCCAGCGCACGGACTACGCTGCTGAGGTGGCCCGCTGCGTCGCAGCAGAGCGCGCCATCGTGGACCGGGAGAGCACCGAAGCGGAGGACGCTGCCGACCTCGCGGTGCTCCGTGCTGAGTGCGACGCGAACCTCGAAAGGATCGAACATGACCCCCGCTGAGACCGAGCTCATCAACACCGGCGTCAACGTCCTCAGGGCCCTCCTGTCGCTCGCGGCGTCTCTCGGGGTCCGGGACGCGATGCTCGAGGCGTTCGACGGCGTCCTCTCGGTGGCGCGCAGCAAGACGGATCGCGATCTCGCGGAGAAGCACCGGAAGACCGATCCGGCGCCAGACGGCACATCCGGTGCACCCGGCGAGCCATGACCCTCCTCGGACTGGTGCTGGTGCTCATCGTGGTCGGCGTCCTCCTGTGGGCGCTGTCGCAGTTCCCGGCGATCGATCCGACCATCAAGCGGATCATTCAAGTCGTCGTGATCGTGGCGCTGGTGCTGTGGCTGGTTGCCTCAGTTGGGGGCGAGGGTCACAGCTGGAACCCTCGCCTTTGGTGAGCGGGGACGGGAAGCGCATCCGCGAGCTCATCCAGATCGACCGAATGTTGACCAAGGAGCAGAAGGCCGCTCTCGAGCGAGCCGCTGCCCTCGTCGATGCCGAGGACCTCCGCAGGCTCGACGACACCAAAGAGGTCCCCATCACCCCGGAGCGTCCCCGATGATCGAGCACGGCCTACTTGTCGCCGGAGCAGTCGTCCCAGGTACCGACCTCGTTCGGCGTCACCCCGACGCTGGATGGGACTGGGCTCGCCACTTGGACCGCCCAGACCTTCGGAAGCGCCCGAGCGGCAAGGACACCACCCTCCTCGTGGGGCACTGGTCCGGGGGGCCGATCCGCATCGGTGACGACGTGGCCCCCCTCACCGTGGCCGCGATGCGAGCTCGGAAGCGCCCCGATGGGACCCTGATGGACGTTTCGGCGCACTTCGTCATCGGGTGGGACGGGCAGGTCTGGCAGCTGGCGGACCTCGCTCTCGCCACGGTGCACGTCGGGGGAGGGCTCAACCCTCGTTCGATCGGGGTCGAGACGGCCTGGCCTGGGACCGCCAAACAGGCTGATTCCATCGTGGCGGCGCTCACCCGTCGTGGGAAGCCGGTCCCGGAGGGCTACAGGCAGCCCCGAGAGCGCCGTCTCGTGCGCCGACGCCCCTTGGTGTGCCTGGTGTGCCTGAAGCCCTCCAAGGCCCTCCTGAGCGGCTGGGTGCGCCTGGCGGAGCTCCTGGCGGCTCTCCCCGCCTCCACCGGCATCGTCATCCCTCGGCAGCTGGCGAAGGCTCCAGGCTGGCGAGGGGTCTGCGAGCACCAGCACGCCCCCAAGGCGACGAAGGTGGACGCAGCCGGGTACCTGGTGGACGCGCTCGAGGCGGTCGGCTGGGGACGCTGAAAGACGAACGCCCCGGTCTCTGTGACCGAGGCGTTCGCGGGCGGAGGCCCAGTGCTCGAGGCGGATTCGAACCGCCGACCTGCTGGTTATGAGCCAGCCGGGCTACCACTGCCCTACCGAGCGAGGCGACTGTAGCAGGCCGCCTTTCGCCACGCCGCGATCGCCCCTTCCTCGGTGGGGTGGCTGGCGTTGACCCCACGCCCGGACGCCAGCCAGTACGGCTCGGTGTGCCCGAGCGGAGTGGCCCCGGACATCTTCCAGGTCTCCGGCTCGACCCTCGGCGGCGCACGCGCGCTACCCGCCAAGCACTCCACCTCGTTCAGCCCCACGTACGTCGGTCCGCCGCAGACCTTGCAGCGATGGCCGGGCGCCCCAGCGAACACGAGGCCCATGGCGGTCGCCTGCTCCATCGCGCGAGCCTCGGCCTCCATGACGATGGCGATGCCGCTCTTGAGACCCGCAGCCGGCAGGCGCGTCTCAGCGTACGCCGCAGCCTGTGCCTTCCGAAGACTTCCGCGACCCGTAGCGGGCTTCGGGCACTCGACGATGTCCGGCCTGTCGCCTTCCTCTGAGAACTGGATGTGCCCCGACGATCCGAGGAAGCTCAGTACCTCAACCCAGAAGGAACGGCTCCCCTCGCTCTTCTCGATGTGAATGACCTGGCTCTCGATGCCCTGCGCGTTCCGCAGCCACATCCCGACCTTGATCTCGCTCGCTCGCATGGTGACCTCCGTGGGTAGCTTACTTCCGATTCGGGTCCAGGGATTCGAACCCCGGTTTGCTGGACCAGCCCCAGCCGTCCTGCCGACTAGACGAGACCCGAGACGCTCAGGCGATGCAGGACCGGTAGACGTTCGCTTTCGCCACCTCGACCGCCTGCTCTGCCGTCCTGGTGGCCGTGCACGCCGCCTCCCACTCGGCCGTCGCAGAGCCCTTGGCAGTCGCCGTGCGGTCCTCCTCCGCTCGGGCAGTGTCGAGGGCCAGGTGTGCGGCCCGAAGCTCCCTGGACGCCTCGAGCACGGCCGTGGGGACCGAGTAGGGGATGGGCTCGTCCTCGACGGTCTTGACGGTCGCTGCGATGGACTCGGGGACGCTGACTGCGATCGGGTGCTTCTTGCTCATGGTCTTCTCCTTGGAAACGGGGTCACACGTCGAGCGAGAGCTGACGAGCCCCCGCCACCACATCACGGAAGCGTTCGGCGGCGGTCGAGTAGGTCGCCTTCGCGGCGGCTCGGGCGTTCGCAGCCTCCTCCTTCGCCTTCTCGACGGCCTTCCATGCCGCGTTGAGCTTCTTCAGGTCGCTGGCCGAGCCGGGGGAGACTTCCTCGAGCGCCTTGGTGATCGCCTCCCGCTTCGCCTTGATGGTCGAACGGGCAGCGCTGGCCTTCTCCTTCGCAGCGTCGATGGCCGCGAAGTACCCCTTGGTGAGCTCGTGCAGCTGCGACTTGCCCTCCAGGTTCTCGACGGCCGAAGCGAGGGCGGTGTTCCGCGACTTCAGCTCGTCACCGAGCTCCTTGCCGAGCTTGGCCTTCTTGGCCTCCGCGCGATCGAGCGCGGTGTGGGCCTTGAGGACGGCAGCCAGGGCCTCGGGGGGCTTGGCGAACGCAGGGACGTTCTTCGTCTCCTCGGGCTCCTTCTTGGTTCGCTTCTTCTTCTGCTCGCTGAGTACCTCCAGGGCTTCGCTGCTGGGGCGCTTCATGCGGATCACGTTCGTCGGCTCGCTGTCGGTCATTTCGTTCTCCTTGGTGGAACCTGGTTCTGGCACTCACGTTCGTTCGCTTCAAGCTCCTCCGCCTTCAGGGCCGATCGCACGGAGCGAACGCCGACCCAGGTCCAGAGGAGCCACCCGATGAGGGTGATGCTGACCCACTCGCTGTCGAGAAGCTCCGTCACAACCACCTCCCGCCCAGGTTCCGCGCCCCGGGACACCGCGCGTCGATCCACCGTCGCCCCCTCGCCCTCCCCCGCCGAACATCCTCCCTCGAGCCCCACACCCGCGGCCTCTCCGCGCAGGGTCCAGAGACCACCTCCCCAGCCAACGCTCGACGGGCGACCCCAAGGAGGACGAGCCACCGGTCCCGGTACCTCGACCAGCGCCCCGGGAAGCCCCTGGGGCGCTCCCCGGCCTCTCCCAACCCGCAGACCCACCTCCGGCGCACCTCGCACCTGGCGAGCCTGGGGGACGCCAGGGAGGCGGCTCGGCGGAAGGTGACGCCATCCCTGGTGGCGATCCCCTGGATGACCTGGTGGATGAGGGCGACATCGGCAGGCGACTCCCACCCGCTCTCGTGGACGGCTACCCGGGCCAGGATGATGTGGTCCGGCTGGGCGTGAGCCAGGGAGGCGACGAGGAGGAGGGCGATCACCTGAACTCCCACTCGTCCAAGGCGCACTGATGGGCCTCCTCGACCTCGACCTCTGCGGGCGGCGTCGAGATGAGTAGGTAGCCCTTCGGGACCCATCCGCCGAACCCATCGTCAGCCTCCCACGCCACCCGGTCAGCCACCCGGTCGGCGTAGCTCTCGCGTTCGGTGTTCATGGCTTCCTCACGACGTTCAGCAGCGTCCTCAGCTCCTCGTAGTGCTCCAGGCGAAGGTTCCGCAGGTCGTCGTTGTGGTGCGTCAGGAGGACCTCCAGCTCGGCCCTTCGATCCCGGGCGAGGTTCTTCTGCAGCTCCCTTCGCCTGACGAGCTCGGCGAGGTTGCCGATCACCATGTCGCAGAAGCGCTGGGGCTGAATGTCGGCCGTCCAGAGACCGGCCTCGAGCCCCCACTGCCAGATGCGGGCGAAGTCGGCAGCGACGGCGGCCTCACCGGGCTTCTTGGGGTCCTCGACCTGGGTCTCGGTGACCTTGGTCCTCGCCTCGATGTCGCATGCGTTCCAGACCGAGAAGATCCTCCCGCCGGTCTGCACCGCGTCCGTCATCAGCACGACCCTTCCGGCGTGCGCGGCGTCCACCGTGGCATCGACCCACTCCCCCATGGGGTGAAGAGCCCTGCACGCATCCCCTCGCTTCCAGTCCTTCGTCCACTCGGCCACGGTTTCACTCATCGCTGCCTACTTCCTTGCGCTCCCGCGCATCCATCATCCACGAGTGCCCCATCGAGTGCTTCGCCTCCAAGCACTCCGCGTTGTCGTCCCACCCGATCGACTTCAGGAACCGAGGTCCCAATACGTCCGCCAGCGCGGGGGAGTGCAGGGCCCACCAGCCCATCAGGAGGGCGTCGCTCATCTCGCTGTCGAGCTTCTGCTCACCGACAAAGTCCCCACCATCGAGCACCACGAGGTTCCAGGGGGAGCCCTTCCAGCCCGCGATGGCCTTCGCCTCCCGGATCGAGAGCTTCTTCCAGTCGGCTGAGGAGTGCGCCGAGGAGGTCCCCCCGAGGATGCCTGCCCTCCAACTCACCTGAACGGCGTCGAGCTCCATCGTTCGCGTCTGGGTCATCTGCCTCCAGAGGTACCTCCAGACGCCGATGGCCTCCCCGAGCCCGAGGACCATGTTCAGGAACCGACCTCCACCACCGACCCCCGGCGCCTCGATGACGATCGCCTTCGCCTGGTCGCCGTTCACGGCCCGATGCACCGCCGTCTCCGTGTCCCGACCCCACAGGTCGCACGAGCCGCAGAAGACGGCCCAGCCGCAGAGGGTGTCCCACGGAGCGCCGATGCCTATGCTGCTCGTGATCGGCCGGAACGATGCCCACCCGGACCGCTTCCCAGGATCGACGGCGAGTATCGGGACCGGGATGGGGTTCACGAACATCCGCTCAAGAGCGGACCCTCCTGGACACCGCGGGCACCTTGGCTCCCGACTTCCGCTTTTTCGGTGGCAAACGAGACACGGTTCGCTGTTTTTCTTCATGTTCCACTCCTGAATCGACACCCGACCACGCTCCCACGATCGTCCCCCGCACCAGCGCGAGAGCGTCTCCCACGGTCCCCTCGGCCATCTCCGGGTCCACCCCCACGAGGCCCCCAGAGACCGCCTGCCAGCTCCAGCGCTCGCCGGCGATCACCCTCTTGCGGAGGTTCGCGTTCGTCACCACCTGGGCCTCGGTGACGCGCCTGAGGAGCACGGCGGCGAGCAGGTAGCAGAGCTCGGCCCCGCTCCAGGTCCCCGGCAGCACCACCGAGCACGCTTCCAACTCGGCCCCCACGAGCGCGATCTTGATCCGCCACGGTGCAGGCAGGCGATGCAGGTACCTCACCTCGAGCGCGAGGACATCGTTGCCGGGGATGGCGGCGAAGTCCCAGGGTTTGCGTCGCCAGTCGTCCGGGTCGGACCTATAGACCGTCCTCGTCACCTTCGGTGCTTCTGGGCGTTCGGGCAGGTGGCGAAGTGGCTGATGAGCAGCTCGTCCTTTCGGGCGAGGGCCAGGGCCTCTCCGCTGAGGACGAGACAGGCCCCGTCCACCATCACGACGTTCCCCTTCTCGTGCGGAGTCTTGTCGAGCGGCATCCGCTTGCCTGCCTCGGTGATGCCCCAGACGATCGGCGCACCACAGGAGCTGCAGGTGGTTTCGTGGGTAGCCGGAGCCGGAAGCGGGGTGCTCTTCGCCAACTTCGCGACGTACTCCCGCCGCTCCTGCTCCTGATGGTCGCCGAGGTGGAGCTGGCAGTAGAGGACGTGGTTCAGGGTGGGGTTCGGGTGGAAGCAGCCGGTCGCGATCGTCTCCGCCATCTTCGGCGAGAGCAGCAGCTTCCCCGTCGCAGTGGCGTCCCCCACGGCCCGGTGAGCTTCGGTGAGCGGGATGCCCCAACGCGCGCAGGTGACCCCGAGCGTGTGCCTCTTCGGTCCCTTCACGAACCTATCCCTCGCGCGCACCCACACGAGGGGGTCCAGCCAGGGGGCCTTGATGGCCTCGGGGATGTCGTCCTTCGAGATGCCGAGACGCTTCACCTCGGCACGCAGGTGACCTCGGTCGAAGTCGGCGTTGTAGGCGGCGATGACCACGTTCCCATCGCAGAGCGACACCGTCTCGCTCCACACGTCGGAGAACGTCCGGCCCTCGTTCACCATCGCCTGCGTGATGCCGTTGATCGCCGTCGCCTCTGCCGGCATGACGAAGCCCGACTCCGGGAGGACGATCTCGGCGTTGTGGCTGACGATCTCCCAGGCGTCGCCGCGCTTCTCGAATCGCACGGCCGCCACCTCGACGACGCGAGCGCCCTGCTCCTGGTGAAGACCGCTGGTCTCCGTGTCGATGACGACGATGGAATGGGCGCCGCTGTTCCAGGCGGGACCTTCGGGGAGGGGGAGCGTCATGTCGGACCTCCCGCCTCGAGTCGGGCCGCCAGGAGCGCGAAGGCTTCCTCGTCGGTCGGCAGCTCGTGGTCCGCGAGCGCGGGAAAGATGCTCCGCGCGGCGCCAGGGCCCGAGACCACCACCAGCGATTCCGCGCGCCCCCATGGCAGGTCACGTTGAGCGCCGGTGAGCGCCAGCGCGTAGCCGAACTCCACCCACGCTCCCGTGCTCGCGTTCATGGGTGCGAGCAGCCAGAAGGTCCGCGCCTCGTAGACTCCGACCAAGTCTTCCTTGGCGTAGTCCGCGCGCCGGGGGCCAAGCGCGTTCGCGACGCCGCCCTCGCGGACAATCGCCGCTGGCCAGTCGCATGTGATCGCGTAGCCAGCCTCGCGCGCCCGAGCCATCCAGTGGGTCACGCGATCGATCTCCCCAGACGCGCCTGCGATGTAGAGCCGCCTCACGACTGCGGCTCCTCGACGGTCTCTCCGTCCGTGATGTCTTCCCCACCCGTCCCCGTCGCCTCCGAGGGCAGCCAGTCCAGCTCCGGCGGCACGATCGGACGCTTGCCGCCCTCCACCGCGTCGTCGATCGCTACTGCCTGAGCCAGCTCCGAGGACGCCGGCAGCACCTTCGCGATGCGCCTGATGCACGTCTTCAGCGCCATCTCGTCGAAGTGCGTCTGCCAGGGACCACCCGACCGCTTGGAGCTCGGGCTCGCGCGCATGACCTTCTGCACGTCCGCCACCGTCATCGGCCGGTTGAAGACCACCCCGCCCGTCGTGAGCTTCGCGACCGCGTAGTAGTACCGGGCCGGTCCCGGGTCTCGGTCGATCGCGGGAACGTGGTGGATCGACGGCTCGGTCCCGAGCTCCACCCGGAAGTCGTCGTGCTGGTAGACGACGTGGGCATGCAGCGAGGCGATCTGCTGCGACCTATAGGCCAGCGCGACCAAGCCTTTATAGCCCGGGACGAACGTGGCCACTCCCTTGAAGGGCAGGATGTAGCCGTGGCCGAGGTGGGCGCCGATCTCGAGCCCGAGGGCCGCGCTCGTGAGCATCGCCCCCACCAGAGACGCAGGCGTGCACTGAAGGAGGGCCGGGATGCGCCCTGCTTCGTTGAGGAGGAGTCGGATGATGCGCTCCGGCTTCAGGAGGCCGGCGGCCGCACCGGGGACCGACAGCTCGATCTGTGGCGCGTACTTGGTGAGCATCGTCGAGACGCTCGTGGCCATCTCCTTGGAGCTGGTGACCTGACCTCCGTGGCGAAGCTCGGTGCTCATGCTTCCTCGCCGTCGTTGTCGAGGGTGGTGTCGCTGGCGACGTTCGGGATGCAGACCTGGGCGACGTTCGCCGTCTCGGTCCACTCGATGACGACCAGGGCCGACTCGTCGATGCCGGCCTCCTTGTCGAACCTCGACGGATCGATGAGCTCGAACTTGGTCGATGCCATCCTCGGCACCTCCTTGCACCTCTTGAGCAGGCTGAGCACGTCCTCTCCGGTGACGATGAGGCGGTGGCTGATGACCTTCTGTTCGACTTCGAGCTTCTTCATGTGACCCTCTTCTTTCTGTCGTAGGCGACGGTGGTGTCGGAGACGGCCCCGATGAGGGCCGAGTGGATGCAGACCGACATGCCGTCCTCGTCGGCCCTGTCGAGCATCTCCTGCGCTGCGCTGCGTTTGCGGAACACGGTGAAGACTCCGCTGCTGTAGGACAGGATCCACACCCGCTCACCGACCTTCACCGGCACGTCCAGGCGCTTCTCGTGGTCGGGTGTGGGGACGACCTTGAGCGTTCTCCCCTTCGCGAAGTCGCCGCCGATGAGCTTCCCCTTCCGTTCCAAGGCGGTGAGGTGCTGTTTGATTCCGTTCGTCGATGTGAGCCCGAGGAGCGGCAGCATTTCGCGCAGGGTGGGAGCGTACCCATGCTCAGCCTGAAACTGGGCGATGGTGTCGAGCACCTCCGCCTGCCTCTTGGTCAGTTCCATGCTTATCCGGTTGTTACCCATCGACGCCCCCGAACCAGACCGCTTCAGATCGGCGGTCAGGCCGCTTCTTCCCGCGCGCTCCATAGAAGGGCGCGAAGTCCTCGAACGGAAGCCACGTCGCGCCCACGTTCTCGCAGACGATCACCTGCCCGCGCCGCTCACGACACCATTCGCCAAGCCGCGAAAAGTCGATCTCTCGCGACGACATGCGGTAGCGCTCGCCTGCGCGGTTCGCGTACGGCGGATCGACGAACCACGTCGCCCGGAGCATCGGGGCCGCCGTGTAGTCGCCCTCGACGACGTGCCAGTGTCGGATGCTCTCGACCTGGCTCGCGATGCGCTCGCGCACCTCGGGGCCCCACGACGACTTCGGCCTAAGGCCGTCGCGGACCCACTTGGAGGGCGAGCGCATCGGCCGTTCTGTGCCCTTGTTGAGCCACCACGCGATGAGGCTCTGGGCCTCTTCCGGCACCGCCAGCGCGCGCACGTCCTCTACGACGAGCGGAAGCGCGCGCACCTCGGTGGGCGTGACGCGGATCAGGTAGCGCCACAGCGCCGCGATGATCGGGTCGCGCTCGACGAGTACCACGCCGCGATCGGCGTAGCGAAGCGCGTAGCCTGCCGCACCCGCGAACGGCTCCACGATCGTCCCATGGAGCGGCGCCGGGTACTTCGGCGCGAGGCGCCACTTGCCTCCATAGAACGGCCAGAATGAGCGGAGTTCACTCATCGCTCACGGCCTTGGGCGAAAACCGGATAAGCATGGTCAGTTCCTTCACGTCTCGCTCTTCGGCAGCACGAGCGTCCGGTACTCGACGGGCTCCACCGAGTAGCCCTTGCGCTTCACCGTCCGCAGTTCGACCCGCGTCCCGTCCGGCAGCTCACCGGCAGACGCGCCTCCGATCGCCATCTTCAGCGCCTGCTCGACCTGCTTCGCTTCCTTCTCGCGACCTCGAATGTCGGCCTTCATCGCCTTCAGCCGAACCACGTACTCGGCCGCCACGTCGTCGAGCGAGACGATGCCGCCCTGCTCGGGGTACATGTGGGCGATCATCTCGCTCGCGCGCTCACTGCCGTCCGGCTCGGGGGGGACGTCGAGCTTCACGTGCTGCTCCCACCAGGTACCCGTGCGGTCCACGAGCTCGGCGATGCGCTTCTCGTTCCGCTCGACCACGCACCACCGGAACGCGAGCCTGCCGCCCATGAGCACGCCGAAGACCGCGAACGGCATCCCCGTCACCGCGAGCTGTGCATCGACCTGCGGCAAGTAGTGGTCGGGCACCAGGCCGGCGTTCTCGTTCGTCGGGTTCACCCACTCGCCAGCGAAGGCGGCTCCCGACACCTTCGTCTCGACCGACCCGACGAGGCCCTGGAAGGCGCGGAGAGGCGTCCCCCGTCGAGCTTCGATCTTGCCGTCGAGTGTGCAGCCGAGCCACGGGTGCTTCTTCGATCGGAGGAGCTTGCCCTGGGCCTGCACCGCGCACCTCGTTCGACGCTCGACCGCGGAGAGGAGCCAGGGCTCGATCTCGCGGCCGATCTCCATCGCCTCGCTCACGTCATCGGGAGCCTCTTCGTATCTCGATGTCTTCGTCGCCCAGACCTCCACCGCTGGCGTCCACGGAGAGAGCCCGAGGACGGCGGGGATGTCGGATGCTCCGAGGAGCTTGCGACGCTCGCGCAACCAGTTCTCTCGGTCGCGCACGTCGGCGACCACATCGAACGCTTCCATCTCGACCTGACTTTCCGGCGCTTCCTACAGCGCCACACGGACCCGCTTCGCACCACCATCTATCATGTTCAGCAGACGAGGACCAAGCCTCGCTTCTGACGCCGACCGGTACCCCAGCCCCTTGGGGAGCTCCCCGGCCATCAGCCCCGCCTCGATGGCCTCCTCCATCGTCACCCGCCAGACCTCCAGCGAGGAGAGCCCCCGGAGGCCCCAGGGGCGCGCCCAGGCGCTCCAGGACTGCCGGACGACTCCCAGGTGCTCCGAGGAGGCAGAGGCCGCCAGGAGGGCAGCGGCGGGCGAGACGCGCATGGTGAGGAGGGCGGGGTAGAATTCGGGTACCCAGGTGGGGCGGAGGTCCGAAAGAATCTCGAGCCGGCCCAGGGCTTCGATCTCGTCGTCCTCGAGCGAGTCGTCGTTGGAGCGGACGCGGGCGAGCTCGACCAGGCACCTCATCACCACTCGCTTTGAGTGCCAGCCTCGAAAAGCGTTCCAAAGTCGTCGCGGAGGAGTTCCCAGGACTTGCCGGCCCCTCGAGTCCCCTTCGCCTTGTCGAGCAGGAGGCGAACCCCGTTGCCCCTCTCCGACTTCTGGAGGGTGATGACGTTCCGCGCCGACTCACCGATGGAGCTCGACTCGCGGAGATCATCCTTGGTCACCTGCTTGCGGGTCTTGTCCCGAGTCACCTGGGAGCCCAGCAAGAGGTGGACGCCTCGCTCGGCCCCGGTGGCGAGCACGAGGTTCATGCACTCGTCGAACCAGTCGCGGCGGGTGTCGAGCTTACCGGCCCACTTCGGGCGCCGAATCCGCTGCAAAAAGTCGATGCACACCAAGAATGCCCCCTTGCTCGCTGCGGACCGGATGCCAGCGAGGATGCTGTCGATGTCGGCCGTCTCGATCCTGACCCCCATGATGGGCAACCCCACGAGACCGAGCCGCGCCTTGGCGATGCGCTCCTCAAGGTCCAGGGTGGGCTGGTCGCTGCGGACATCCTCTGGATTGAGACGTCCAACCTCAGCGGCTTGGCGCGCGACGATCTCCTTCCACGGGTCTTCCAGGGTCAGGACGTAGGCTCCCAGCCCAGCCTGCGCGGTCGCGAGCGAGGCGCTGGCGATGATGCCGGTCTTGCCAACGTGCGAGGCTGCTCCAACCACGGTCGCGGTGCCCGCGTCCATGCGCATCCACCGGTCCACTCCAGCGAGGCCGATCTTCGCCATCCTTCCGGAGACCCTCTCGCTCTTGGCGTCGCGCACGAACTCGTCGAAGGCGTCCACAGCGCTCTGGAACTTCACCCCAGCTCCGGGAGCGTACCGGCCCTCTGAAAGGTCGCGGAGCTCGGCGATGATGCGGGTGGCGCCCTTGGCGCTCTCGGTCGTTCCTGCCTCAGCGGCGGCCCTGAGCAGTGACGCCTTCGCGTAGACCGAGGCGCACATGATCCGGTCCCTCACCCGCTGCACCATCGCATCCACCCCGGCATCGTCGGCTTCGTCGGCCGCCCCCTTGACCCAATCCACCGCCTGACGCGCCTTGTCGATGGGGAGCTCGGTAGCGACCTCGGCCACGAGCTGCCCGTCCAGCCAAACCCCTCGAGAGCCGCGCTCGATCAGCCGCAGAACTGCTGCCCAAACGGACCGAACTCTAGAATCGGAGAGCTCTTCCGGTCTGATGGCAAGGTCAGAGACGCGACGAACGCCGGAAGATAGGGCGGCCTTGGCGATGGACCTCTCCACGTCTGCCCAGGCTTCGGTGGCGGGCTTGGAGGGGGCGAAGTCGAGGGCGGCGGTCACAGGCGAATCCTCAAAATGGCGTCCTCGAGGTTCCCGAAGACGCGCTTGGCGGTGGCGTTGAAGGCGACCAGCATGGCCTTGGCGCGCGCAGCCCTTCCTCGGATGCTGCGCGGGTGGAACTTCGGGTGCGGGAGGGAGCGGCGGTAGGCGGCTCGCTGGCGCCATCGCGGCGGCAGCTTCGCCACCGAAACCCCGTAGAGCAGGTGCGCCTCGTAGTACGGGAGCGAATCCTCGCACACGCGCCGAATCTGCTCCCTGAGCGCATCGGCGAACAGTTTCCGGTGGAGCGAGCGCCCCTCCGCAGTCCGCTCGGCGTCCCGCTTGAGCTTCGCGCCCTTCCGCGCTCGCTTCTGGTGGGCTGACTCGGTCACCCCAGCCTCGCCGTCTCTCGGGTCAGGAGGATGCGCAGGAGGTCCAGTAGGTGAGGATCGTACGGCTTAATTTCGGCCAGCTGCTCCCGAGCGTCGCGCAGCTCGTGCTCGGCCTGCTCGGCCCTGGTGGACGCGGCGAGCGACTCTTGCTCCAACACCGCCAGCTGGGCCAGTGCGGCGTTGCGCTCCTTCACGAGACCCTCGGCGGATTCCTGCCACCAGATGCTCCGTTCCCTTGCGCCGGCCAGGCTGACCTCGACCCGGTCCCGTTCTGTGCGTAGGACCGTCGCCTCGGTGCGGGCTCGTGAGAGGGCGGTGGGCTTTCGTTTGGTGGTCATCTTCGTCCTTTCGTGATCGGGTAGTTCGCAGGCCGGTGAGCGCCCTCAGCAACGCGCCTCAGTGCCGCACAGAGACCCCGGATGCAGGCGACGCGGTATCGACGGTTCTCCCGACTCACGTCGCACCTGACGCTCTCGTGGGGCCTCTTGCGGGCGTGCCACTGCATGATGAGCTCGCTCTCGAGCAGCGACATGGCGACCTCGACCCCTACAGCAGCCGAGCGGTGTTGAGCGCGCCAGAACTTCACCAGGCCGTGTCGGTCGTAGGAGCAGGCTGTGAGGGCGTGGCCGACTGCGAATGTCACGAGACGGTCTCCATTGCTGCCGCACGAAGCTCCGCGATCGCCACGCCCACCTCTTTCGTGGCCGCCGCGTGGATGGCGAACGCTGTCGCCTCTGCCTTGGTCGCCGTGTCGTGGGCTTTGCGCGCCTCCCGCGCCCGCGTCATCGCCAGGCGGTACTGCTCCGCCGCTCGCTCTAGCCGGCTCACCGGTCGGTCTCCTTCCCACTCGGTGGGGTGGGCTCGGGCTCGGTGCCCTCCGTGACGATGGCGAGGATTCGCTCAAGCTGGCCCTCGGTGAGCGCCGTCCGTGCCCCGTACGAGAACACGCCGCGGAGCCTGTCGAGCATCGCGTTGCATCGCTGGTGCGCTTCCAGTTCGTCCGGGTGCCACGCTCGCCACGAGCCGGCCGCGTTCGTGTCAGCGTCGCTACCGTCCTCGATGCGGTACTTGCCGTCGCGACCAACGTGCACGAGCAGGCGGCCGACCTTCGTCACCCGAGGGCGGTGGGTCCCGTTCGGACCGGCGACGACCACGAGGTCTCCCACCTTCACCCGATGCAGTCCGGTCAGTGTTGCAGCGCGGCTCACGGCGTCCCCTCCCCACTGCGAGCGGTCTTGATGGCAGCGTCGGTCGCGGCTACCAGCTCGGACATGCGCGCGTCCGCCGCTTCGCTCCACGCCTCCCGCGGGATGCGCGCATGCGCGTGCTCAGCCTCGACCGCCTCTAGCACTCCGCGAAGGGCGTCGCGCTCTTGGGTGACCGTCGCAAACTCGGACAGGAGCCGCGCCACGGCCATGTCCACGGTCTCCAGACCATCGCCGCGGATCACCTTGTAGATGGCGTCTACCAGCGCGCGGTTGCGCTTGGCGTGGCCGTTGTGGTCACGGTGCGCCGCTCGCAGCGCCTCGTCCCGCTCCTCGATGAGCGACTCCACCACCCGCCCGATGGCCTCGGCCGGCGTGTGCGACTCCATGCCCCGGTCGTCGCCTACCAGGTCGGACGCCTTGACCAGCATCGCTTCGATGTCGGCTCGCGCCTCGTCCCTCTCAGCAGTGAGGGATGCGACCTGGGAGCGGAGGGTGTCGGCTTCGCTCAGTAGGCGGCCCGTGGACATGGCAATGGCCTCGTCGAGCGTTGGAGTCCCGACGTTCATGATCGCCAGGTAGCCTCGGCGGTACTCGCGCGCCTCATCCCTCTCCGCCTCCAGCGTGGCGATGTGGGAGCGGGCTTCGTCGAGGGCGGTGCCGCTCCGCCGGATGAACGCCATCAGGCGCACGTCGTCGTCGCGGTCGGGCCGGCACGGGATCGAGATCCTCGGGCGGTCCTTCCCGGGGTTGTTGAAGTGGCCGTTGATGAACCGGAGCGCAGCGTCGGCCGCCTCTTCGGCTGTCACCGGCCCAACCCGGTCGTCGTCTTCGCGGTCGTTCTTCGCGGCCGCCTCTCGCTCTTCGTCGGGGGTCATGTCGCGTCTCCTCGTGGTTCGCGGGGGTCGGTCATCGTTTCGCCCGTTTCGCGTTCTTCCGCGCCGGCTTGGTTGCAGCCGCCAGCCACTTCGACAGCGCGACCTCGGCATCGATCCGTCGGTGCAACTGGTCAACGCTGGGGATGGTCCCGCCGCCTCGCATCCCGACCGGGTACACATCCCATCGCCAACCCTGGTCACGGAACCACGCGATCGCGACGTTCCAGCCGCGAACCTTGCCGGAGTGGTAGGTGTAGTCGTTGTCGCCCCTCGTGCGGGTCAGCCTCTCGCCGAGGATGACCACCGGCCCAGCATCGTCCCTTCGTAGCGTCTCAATCGTCGTCGTCATTTCGTTCACTCCTTCTTTGCACTGTAGCTGCCTTGCCTCGGACCTTGTCGCCGACCCGTGGTCACAGGCGTTCTCGGTCCGCGCGGTTCGCCACGCACTTCGGGCACATAGGCTCCCGGTCCCTTGACGTGCGGCCCCAGTCATCCGGGATGTCCCCATCCACGAGGCACAGCGGCTCAAGGTCGCGGGCCATCACGCGGAGCTCGCGGCGGACCTCGACGGCCTCGGGGCACAGGTGGCATTCGAACCGCACGAGCACGGTGGGCATCGTCATCGCTTTTGCTCCTTCCTTGCACTGTAGCTGCCTTGCCTCGGA
>Ga0210377_10001165_pt1 | contig 24178 bp, 23 predicted proteins | sample PLM4_65_b1redo_FD_155480 | JGI IMG/M metagenome (GOLD analysis project Ga0210377, IMG submission 155480) | Groundwater sediment microbial communities from an aquifer in East River, Colorado, USA - PLM4_65_b1 redo | ecosystem: Environmental > Terrestrial > Soil > Riparian zone | place: USA: East...
GAGGGTGGGTTGATGGATTCAGGCCAGGATTTCTTCCGCGCGCTGAGATCGCGGGAGATTTTCCGCGAAAGCGTCCCCAATGGTGTGGGATAACTCGACAATCCTATCGTTGAGTCCGGCCGTCGCTTACGCTCCGGCGTTCGTCACTGAAAACGCATTCGCGTTTTCCGCCCTTCGGGCGCCGTTCCTCACCCCTACGTCTCGACGCTTCGCGTGGGGGCAGAGTTTCAGAGCCTTCGGCGCCGGCTTCTTTTCCCTAGGGTGCGGCGTCTTCGGCCTTTTTGAATTCCTTCCAGCCGCCGGCTCGCTCCTGCTGGAAATAGCGCGCCTGGCCGTTGGCGTCGGTTGCGGCCTTGTACTGTTGGCGCGCCTTGGCGCGGGCTGCTTCGTCGCCGCCATCGAAAACCACCATCACACGCTCGAACTGCGCAGGGTCGGCATCGGAACCATCCAGCAGGAGGGCAACCTTGGCGCCATTGGCGGGCAGAGGTTCGGTGGAAAGCAACACGGGCTGTTTCGACGGATCAGTGCGCCCGCGCCCGTGAGGGAGGAAGCTCTCGTCGCGCCAGGTCCAGAGGCCGCGATCGAGCCGATCGAGCGTTTCGTTTCTGCCGACGACCAGCACGCGCCATTTGCGTTCGAGGCATTTCTCGATCAGCGGAGCGATCGCCGCGTCGAGCGAGGTATGCTCGATGTGGTAGAACCACCACTCCGCAACGCCGGCCGCCATGGCTGACTAGTCCTCGTAGTTGTCTGCGACCAGCCGGTCGAGGATGCGCACGCCCCAACCGGTCGCCCAGGTCGGCTCCAGCGGGTTGTCATGACCGGGCCGCCACGCCGTGCCAGCGATGTCGAGGTGCGCCCAGGCGCGGCCCTCGTCCACAAAACGCTGCAGGAACTGCGCAGCCGTGATCGAGCCGGCGTTGCCCGCGGCGCCGATGTTCTTCATGTCGGCGACGTCGCTGTCGATCTGCTTGTCGTAGCCAGGGCCAAGCGGCAGGCGCCAGATCGGCTCGCCTTCCGCCTTGCCGGCGGCAGCGAGCTTGGCGACGAGATCGTCGTTGTTGGAAAAGACGCCGGCGTGCTCGTTGCCGAGCGAGATGATGATCGCGCCGGTAAGCGTGGCGAGGTCGACCATCGCTTTCGGGTTGAACTTCTTCTGAGCGTACCAGAGCACATCAGCCAGCACGAGACGGCCCTCGGCGTCGGTGTTCTGGATCTCGATGGTCTTGCCGGCTGCCGACTTCACGATATCGCCGGGACGCTGGGCGTTGCCGTCCGGCATGTTCTCGACGAGACCGACAAGGCCGACGACATTGGCCTTAGCCTTGCGCTTGGCGATGGCGACCATCGCCCCCACGACAGCGGCGGAGCCGCCCATGTCGCCTTTCATGTCCTGCATGCCGGGACCCGGCTTCAGGGAGATGCCGCCGGTGTCGAAGGTGACTCCCTTGCCGACCAGCGCGAGCGGAGCGGCTTTCTTGTCCTTGGCACCCATCCATTTGAGCACGCAGAGGCGCGATCCCCTGACGCTGCCCTGGCCGACGCCGAGCAGCGAGCCCATGCCGAGCTTTTCCATCATCGGCACGTCGAGCACATCGATATCGAGACCCAGCTCGGACAATTCCTGGATGCGGACTGCGTAGCTTTCCGGGTGGAGCACGTTCGGCGGTTCGGAGACGAGATTGCGGGCAAGCTCCACGCCCTCCGCGCGAGCGGCGAGCGGCGCGTAGTCGGAGCGGGCGCCGGCGGCGCTGTCGGTGACGATGGAGACAGCCGCCAGCGTAGGCTTCTTCTCCGGCTTCAGCGTCAGGCGGTACTGGTCGAAGCGATAGGCCGCGAGGCGGGCGCCGAAAGCCAGTTGGGCCGCGACGCTGCGGTCGGGCGCGCCGACGATCGCCAGCGATTTGGCGCCGCTGACCAGAAGCCGCTTCACCAGGGCGCCAGCAGCCTTCTGCCAGCCATTGTCGGTGAGCGCCGATTTCTTGCCGACACCGACCACAAGAGCGCGCGGGGCATCGCTCCATTCGGGCGCCAGGATTTCGAGGACCTGGCCGGCAGAGCCCTTGAACGTGCCCGCTGCGGCTGCGCGGCGGAATGCCGCCTCGGCTGCCGCCTCAAGCCCGCCGCCGAACTCGACGCCCTTGTCGCCCTCGTAGGCCACATAGGCCAGCGCATCGCCCGTGGGTTCGGCTGAAAACTTGATCTGCATGGGGATAATCTGGTCCTGAGAATTGGCTACATATGGTCATCGACGAAACCGCCGGACGCCGCTAGCACTGGGCAAGGTTTTTTTGCCTTGCCGCAGGCGCAAAGCGCCATCTCCAGGATTCCGTATGTCAGGGTTTCAGCGGTATCTTTTTAGGAACGTGTTGAGAACCCTCATCGCGATCGTGGGCGGTCTTGCTCTGATCGCCCTGCTCACGCAAGGCCTGCAGCAGATAAAGCCGATCCTCGAGAACGGCCAGTCGATGGTGGTCTATCTCTGGGCGTCGGTTCTGGCGGCCCCGCAGATCATTTCCCTCCTGATGCCGATCGCCATGTTCATCGCGACGGCAGGCGCGCTCAACGTCGCCCACCGCGAGAATGAGATCGTGGTGGCGCAGGCTTCCGGCATGTCCAACTGGCAGGTCGCCTCTCCTGTCTTGCGGCTGGCTGCGCTGGCCGCCATCCTCCACCTCGGCCTCAACCTCTGGATCCAGCCGGCCGCCTCGCGCGAGCTGCGCGAGACCGTGACCCACGCCTCGACCGACCTTGCAGCCTCGCTCGTCCGCGAAGGCATGTTCATGCAACACGGCGACGGCCTGACCACCTTCGCGCGGCGGGTGAAAGGATCCGAAATGCGGGACCTGCTTATCAGCGACGCCCGCAACCCGAAGGAAGTCGTCACCGTCATCGCCAAGACCGCCTATCTTGCAGAGATGGAAGGCTCGCCGGTTCTCGTGCTGCGCGACGGCCAGCGCCAGACGCTGCGCGACAATGGCGCCCTGGAGACCCCGACCTTCGTTCAGGCGACGTTTGATCTTGCGCCGTTCATGAACGACGAGAAGGCTGTGACCCTGGAGGAGTCCGATCGCTTCCTGCCGGAACTCTTCTTTCCAGACATGAGCAACTATTACGACAACGCCAACGTGAACATGCTGCTGGCCGAGGGACATCAGCGGATCGCGGCCCCGCTGCTCAATCTCGCGATGGCGATGCTGGCGATTTACGCGGTGCTGGGCGGGGATTTCAACCGGCGCGGCTATGCCATGCGCATCGCACTGGCTTCAGCGGCGGCGCTCGCACTGAGGCTCGCGGCATTCGGCGCGACATCGGCCGGGCGCGACGATCCCACGCTCAACATCCTGCAATATGGCCTGCCGATCGTCGTGATCGGGGTGATCTCGTTCTTCTACTTCGCCAGGCCCGGGAAGATGAGCAAGGGACACCTGCTCCCAGCGCAAGCTCATGCGCAGGCGGCCTGATCCATGGTGATCGCCGGGCGCATTCAACGTTATGTCTTCCGCGAGTGCCTTATGGCGCTGCTGCTGACGCTGGGCGTGATGTTGCTGGCGATCGTGCTGGTCGACGTGGTCGAGGAGATGCGCGACATCGGCCGCCGCGTGCAGATCAGCATCATGACCGCCTTCCAGCTCAGCCTGATGAAGACGCCCAGGCTGACCCTCGAGACGCTGCCCTTCGCCATGCTGGTCGGCTCGATCATGACGTTTTCGCAGCTCAGCCGCCGCAGCGAGATCCCCGCGATCCGCGCGTCCGGCGTGTCGGCGTGGCGCTTTCTCGGTCCGGCGATGGTGCTGGCGCTGGGGATCGGCGTGGTGATGGTGACCGTGCTCGATCCGCTGGCCACTCGTCTCAATCGAGGCTTCGACGCCGAACGCGAGCGCCTGATCAATCCGCGCGCAGCGGCGCACCCGGACGCCGTCGGCGGCGTCTGGCTGAGCCAGGGCGACCTGGCGGCCGGCGCAGGAGATTCAGCCTCCGACGAGAACCCGGACGCTCAGGCGATCATCAGCGCCCGCCGCGTGGTCGGCCGTGGGCAGGCGTTGGAGGACGTGACGTTCTACTATTTCCGGCCCGGTTCCGAGGGCGGCGAAGACCGCGAATTCACCCACCGGATCGACGCCAAGCGCGCCGAGCTGACTTCCGGCTTCTGGCAGCTGCACGACGTCATCTACAACCGGCCCCCGAGCAAGGTCGAGCGCATGGACACGATGTCAGTGCCGACCAACCTGCGCAACGACACGCTGCTGTCCCGCTTCGCCTCGGCCGAGACGATATCGTTCTGGGACCTGCCGGGGTTTATCCGCGACGGCCGCGCCGCGGGCATGGAAGTCGACGCCTATGTGCTAAAGCTTCACACTCTGCTGGCCATGCCGGTATTCATGCTGGCGATGTCGCTGATCGGAGCGGTGGTGTGCCTGCGGCTGGCGCGTTCGGGTGGGCTGTCCCAGCTGATCGGCGCCGGCGCCCTTGCCGGTTTCGTTCTGTTCTTCGTCACGCGAGTCGCCGCCGGCATGTCCACCTCGGGCGCGGCGCCGCCAGAGGCGGCGGCTTGGTGTCCACCTCTGTTCGCCCTGTTTGCCGTACTTACGCTCCTGGCCCATGCCGAAGACGGCTGAAGTGCTGGAACCATTGCATTTTCGGTGCGTAATCCGCTGTTGCACTGGCGCCTCTCAAAGGCGGCCACAGTCGTGGGGACAGCTGGAATGCCCTTCCGTCACTGGACGCTAACCTTCCCTTTGCGTATCGGTTCCAAGGCTGGGAGTCGCTCGCAATCAGTGCGCGAGGGGAGACGGATGGTGCTGCGGCTTACCTGCCTCGCGTCCGCGATGGTCGCCCTGTCCGCAGGCGCTACCGCCGCTGCGCAGACGCCTGCGCCCCCCGCGCCGGCCACCGTGACGCCGGATTCCGATGTGGTAATGCTCCGGGCCGACGTCATCACTGACGACGTCAAGAACCTCATCACCATCGCCGAGGGCAATGTCGAGGTCCGTGTCGGCAAGCGTGTCATGCGCGCCGACCGGCTGGTCTACGACCAGAACAAGCCGTCGATGCGGGCCCAGGGCCATGTTCAGATCGTCGATGAGGAAGGCGGGGTCCAGTTCGCCGACGAGATCGAGGCCGACGAGGAATTCCGCAACGGTTTCGCAACCCGCTTCTCGGCCAGACTTGGCGGCTATTCGGTAGTTACCGCCGCCTCCGCCGTCCGCACCGACGGCACGCGCAACTCACTGGAGCAGGTGGTCTATACCGGCTGCCCGGTCTGCGAGGAGAACGGCAGCACGCCGACCTGGTCGCTGCGCGCGCGGCGCGCGGTCCAGAACACCGAAACGCAGATGATCACCTACCAGGACGCAGTCCTGGAAATCAAAGGCGTGCCGGTTCTCTACATGCCGTATTTCGCGCACCCCGATCCAAGCTCGAAACGGCGCTCAGGTCTTCTCGTGCCCGACCTCGGCGTGTCGTCCAAGATCGGGCCGTTCTACGAGCAGCCCTACTACTGGGCGATCTCGCCCTACCAGGACATGATCATCTCGCCGATGGTCTCGACCAACGTGAACCCGCTCATCAAGGTCGACTATCGCAAGAAGTTCTTCTCCGGGCGCATCGATCTGGAAAGCAGCTTCACCTACGAACAGGAGTTCAACAGCGACGGCGACAAGTTCGGCGACAAGACTTGGCGCAGCCATCTCTATGGCGGCGGCCGGTTCAACATCGACCAGAACTGGCAGTGGGGCTTCGGCGTCGAGCACCAGAGCGACGATTTGTACGACCGGCGCTATGACATCGACGGCGAGAATGACCTGCACGGCCTGTTCGCGAGCCAGCCGCGCCAGCTGCTGACCCAGCTGTTCACCACCGGCCAGCACGAGGATTTCTATCTCGAGACCGGCGCCTTCGTGTTCCAGGGCCTGCGCGAGGGCGACGAAGACGCGCGCTTCCCGAAAGTCGCGCCGTCGTTCTTTGCGGAAAAGGTCTTCGATCTCGGCAAGAACGGCCAGATCGCTACGGATTTCAGCGCTGTCGGCTTGTTCCGCGATGCGACGCTGACGCTTCCCAAAAGCGACCGCGCACGCGCCACTGCGTCCGCCAACTGGGGCTCGCAGTACATTGTCGGCCCCGGCCTGGTGGTCGAGCCCTTCGCCTTGGGCCGTGGCGATTTCTACCGCATCGACGACGGCCCGCCCACGGGAGCGCAGAACATCTCGCGCTTCCTCGGGGTCGCCGGCGCTCAGGTGAGCTATCCGTTCATCCGGCACGGAGACACGGTCGACATCATCGTCGAGCCGGTCGCGATGGTCGCCTACGGCACGAATGACGCCAACGATCCTCGGATTCCGAACGAGGACTCGCTGGTCTTCGAACAAGATGAGAGCAACCTGTTCAAGCCGAACGCAGTTACCAACTACGATCTGTGGGAAGGTGGGGGCCGCGCCGCGGTGGGCGTCAGCGCCACCGCCAAGATTGGCAAGGATATCGAACTCTCCACCCTGTTCGGCAGACGCTGGCGGCAAGAGGCGGATCCGGCCTTCAACGAGCTCAGCAATCTTACAGGCAAAAAATCCGACTATGTCGCCTCGGTGCGAGCGCAGTTCGGTCCGGCTCTAAGCACCGGCGCTCGGCTGCGCCTGGACGACAACCTCGAAGTCAACCGCATGGACCTCGATGCGAACGTCAATTTCTGGCGAATCAGCGGCAACGCCCGCTACTTCAAGGTCAACCGGAACACCGCCGTACCTACAGCTACAACTACCGACGAGGGCATCATCTGGAGCGGCGAATTAAGGGCTACGAACCACTGGTCCGCGGTTGTCTCCCAGCAGCGCAACATCACCCAGCGGGAGGATATCAACTTTTCCCTGGGCATCGGATACCGCGATGAATGCGCTCTCTTCCTGCTGTCCTACGAGCGATCCGGAGGGCGCGACCGTACTTTGGGGCCCTCCGAGGGGATCAGGTTTACCTTCACCCTGACTGGCCTGGGCGGGGTATCGGATTCGGCATTCGATTGAAGGACCGGGGCGAATTGCCCCGTGCTGCGCTCTTCGGCTCGCATTTGGGCCGGTCCTTCGTGTATATCGCCGATAACGCCATTTTTTCGCCCAGACCTGCCAGCAGGGTTGGGCTCGCCTGCTAGGTGACTTGATGAAACGCCTTTTCGGGATTTGCCTTGCCGCTGCTGCGGTTTCGATCGGGGCCGCCGCGCCCCAGACCGCCCCGACGCCGGTCCCAGCGGCCGCGCGTCCCAGCAGTCAGTCCGTCGAAGGCGTAATCGCCGTGGTGAATGGCCAGGTGATCTCTCAGTCCGATGTCCGCAACCGGATGCGGATGATTCTATTGAGCTTCAACGGCAAACCCGACGAACAAATTTACCTGGAAGCCCAGCATCGCGCCATCGACACGCTGATCGACGAGAAGATCCAGGTCCAGGAATTCGAAAAGCTGGTGAAGGACCAGAAGATCGAAGACGCGGAAATCGACGAGCATATCGCCGACCTCGCGCGGCAGAACAAAATGTCGTCCGAGCAATTTCTTTCAAGCCTGACGCAGGCCGGCATCAACATCCAGTCGCTGCGTGACCAGGTGAAGGCCGACATCTCCTGGACCTCAATTGTGCGCGGCCGCTATGGCCGCACCATCCGCGTGTCCGAGCTGCGGGTCGACGAGATGCTGGAACGGCTCAAGGCCAACCTCGACAAGCCGCAATACCGTCTTGCGGAGATTTTCCTCTACGCACCTGACCAGGCCTCGCGCGCCAACGCAAAGACGCGTGCCGACGCCTTGATCCAGCAGATCAACCAGGGCGCGGACTTCCAGCAGGTCGCACAGCAATGGTCGGCGGCGCCCTCTGCCTCCCAGGGCGGGGACATGGGCTGGCTGTCGCCCGGCGATATGCGGCCGGAAATCGAGGCGGCCGTGCAAGCTGCGCCCGCGCCGCCGGTTCTGCTTCCGGTGGTCGAGGGCGAAGGCGGGGTTTACATCGTCGCCCTGACCGGCAAGCGCGAGCCGTCGAAGCCCGACGCCGCGACGCTCGACATGAAGCAGCTGGTCGCGCGCGGCGATGGCGCAGCCGCCAAGCTTGAGCAAGTGAAAGCCAAAGCTACGAAATGCGGGGAGGTTGACGCAACGGCCGCCGGCCTCGAAGGCGTCACAAACATCCCCATGAACGATGTAGCCCTGACGCAGGTAGCGGCGGCCTATCGCCCCGCCCTTGAGGCCCTGCAGGCCGGTCAGTCGACACCGGTGCTCGATCTGGCGGACGACGCCAAGATGGTCTTCTACGTTTGCGAGCGCAAAGCAGGCCGGAGCGACCTGCCGACACGCGACGAAATCCACAATCGCTTGTTCCAGGCCGAGATGGCGATGATCGCCGACCGCTACCTCCGCGATCTCAAGCGCGAGGCGACGATCGAGCGGCGCTAGACATGGCTGGGGCCGATCTTTCGGGGAATGGAAACCCACCGCTGGCAGTAACCATGGGCGACCCCGCGGGGGTCGGTCCGATCATCACCTGGAAAGCCTATGAGGCGTTTCGTACGCGCTCGCGGTCTTTCTACGCCATCGCCGATCCGCGTGTGCTGGACGCCGCCCGATCTGCCTCGAGCCTGCATTATCCAATCGAGTTGATTGCCTCGCCTTCGGATGCGGCAGCCGCTTTCCAGAACGGTCTGCCGGTGATGCCGATCACCTCGCCCGCGCCACGAGCCGGAGAGCCTGATCCCACCGCAGCGACTGCAATCCTCGATTCCATCCGGCTCGCGGTCTTGCATGCACAGTCGGGCAAGGCTGCGGCGGTGGTCACCAACCCGATCGCTAAGGCATTGCTCTATCGCGCCGGATTCAATCATCCGGGTCACACCGAATTCCTGGCAGAGCTGGCCGCGGGCGACGGCGCGGCGCCGCATCCTGTGATGATGCTGGTCGGCGGCGGGCTGCGTGTGGCGCTGGCGACTATCCATCGCCCTCTCGCCAGCGTGCCCTCGGCGCTCTCGACCGACCTCATCGCCACGGTCGGACGCATCGTGGACGCTGGGTTGAGGCGCGACTTCGGCATCAAGGAACCCCGCATCGGTCTTTGCGGCGTCAACCCGCACGCGGGTGAAGACGGTGAGATCGGCCGCGAGGAGATCGAGATTGTGAACCCCGCCGCCATGCGTCTGCGCAGCGAAGGCATAGACTGCAAGGATGCGCGGTCCGGCGATACGATTTTCCGCGAGGCGCTGGACGGACGGTTCGACGTGGTCATTGCGATGTACCATGACCAGGGCTTGATCCCCGTGAAGACGCTGGACATGTGGGGCGGGGTCAACGTGACGCTCGGTCTGCCTTTCATCCGCACCTCGCCCGACCATGGCGTCGCCTACGACGCGGCGGCGGCCGGAAAGGCGAAGGCTGACAGCCTCATCGCCGCGCTGGATCTTGCCGACAGGATGGCGCGGGCCCGGATGGCTGGGGCATGACCGGCCTGACCCCTGGGGCCGCCAAGAAAGCCCTCGGCCAGCATTTTCTGTTCGACGCCGCACTGCTGAAGCGGATCGCGGTTGCGGGCGGGCCTGTCGAGGGCAAGACAATCATCGAGGTCGGCCCCGGTCCTGGCGGCCTCACTCGAGCCCTGCTTGATGCCGGCGTCGGAAAACTCATCGCTATCGAACTCGACGATCGCTTCGCCGATGGCCTGGATAGCTGGCCCGAGACCACCTCAGGCCGCCTCGTTGTCGTACGCGGCGATGCACGCGAGATCGATGAGGCGCGGCTTGTTACGGACTCCAGCGGCGACCTTCCGGCGATGATCGTCGCCAACCTGCCCTACAATGTCGGCACTCCTCTTGTGGTGAAGTGGCTGAAAGCGGGCGCCTGGCGCGGATCCATGGTGCTGATGTTCCAGAAGGAGGTGGCGCTACGCATCTGCGCTGCGCCCGGCGAGGAGCATTATGGCCGCCTGGCGGTGTTGACACAGGCCGCCATGCGGCCGCGCATCGCCATGACCATTCCGCCCGGCGCCTTCCGCCCACCGCCCAAGGTCGACAGCGCCGTTGTCGTGCTGACGCCGCTGCCGCCCAGCGACCACTTCGCCGATCTCGATGCGCTGGAAACGGTTACGGCCGCAGCATTCGGCCAGCGGCGCAAGATGCTGCGTTCGGCGCTCAAGTCTCTGGAAGGCGGTGTAGAGGCGCTGATGGCAGCGGGCATCGATCCGACGCGCCGAGCGGAGACGTTATCTCAGAGGGAGTTTCGGGATTTAGCGCGCGAGTGGCGTAGGGTGCATTGAGCGGAGCGAAATGCACCCTACGATTCTGAAGCGCTTCCGCTCTGCGTTTTCGTCGCCAGCCGGGCGTCCTTGAGAAGGCGGTCGACCATTATGCCCAGCGAAGCGCGCACGCGCCGATTGCGCTCGGTGATCAGGATCGACTTGAGCTCGGAAAAAGCGGCGTCGAGATTGTCGTTGACGATGGCGTAGTCGTATTCGCCCCAGCGCAGTCTGTCCTGTCCGGCGCCGTCCAGTCTCGATTGCACGACCTTTGGATCGGCTCCAGGTCTTCCCTCCAGCCGCTGCTTCAGCTGCGCCAGCGACGGCGGCAGGATGAACACCGAGACCACATCGCCCGGCCGGATGGTCTTCAGCGCGCGCGCGCCCTGCCAGTCGACGTCGAACACAACGTCCATGCCCGCAACCAGCCGCGCCTCGACCTCGCTGCGCGGCGTGCCGTAGAAATTCTTGAAGACCTTCGCCCACTCCAGGAATTCGTCGCGGTCGATCATCTGCTGGAACTGATCGACCGAGCGGAAATGGTAGTCGGCGCCGTCGCGCTCGTTTGGCCGCGGCGCCCGCGTCGTCGCGGAGATCGACAGCTCCACGCCCGGCATTTCGGTGATCAGCCGCCGGCACAGCGTGGTTTTCCCCGCGCCCGACGGGCTGGAGATCACGAACATGATGCCGCGCCGCGGCCTTTCCGTGGTGGGGCGGTCACTCGACATTCTGCACCTGCTCCCGGAACTGGTCGATCAGCGACTTTAGCGCCAATCCCGTGTTCGTCAGCTCCAGACTGGCTGATTTGGAGCACAGAGTGTTTGCCTCCCGGTTAAGCTCCTGACAAAGGAAATCGAGCTTGCGGCCCGCCGCTTCGCCTGACCTGAGAATGCCTCGCGCCGTGCCGATGTGGGCCGCCAGGCGGTCCAGCTCCTCTCGGACATCGGCGCGGCCGGCCATCAGCATGATCTCCTGGGCGACGCGATCCTGGTCGATCGCGGCGTCCTTGGCGAGTTCAGCGAGGCGCGCACGAAAGCGCTCGCGCACGAGATCGGGCTGGCCCGCCGCCTGTTCACCGGCCTTGCGCACCAGCGCCTCGGTCTCGTCCATCATCCGGCCAAAGAGCGCCGACAGCCCCTCGCCTTCCTTCGCGCGCGCCGCCGCCAGCATGTCGAGCGCCTGATCGAGCCCGGCGAGCAGGTCCTTCGCCATGCCTTCGTCGACGCCGCTGCCGATCCGTGAAGCGCCTCGCATGACGCCGTTGGTATTGAGCAGCCCGTCCAGCCGGGCGGCGCCGATCCGCGCGCTCGCCCAGTTGCGGGAAAGCCGCGCGAGTCGCGCCAGCTCGCGCGTGTCGATATTCGTGGCGCCGGCTTCCTTCACGAAATCGATGCGAAGCTGCAGCTGGAAGCTGCCGCGCTGGAAGCGATCCTTGACGCGCTTTCTTGCCTCGAAGTCCACCGCCTCGAACCCGACCGGCAGGTTCGAGCGCAGGTCGACAGCCTTGCCGTTGACCGAGCGGACTTCCCACGCCCAGGCGCCCCAGGCCGCCTGGCCCTGCGCCCGTCCGAACCCTGTCATCCCCCGGATCATGCCCCGCCCCGACGTTTCATTGCGGCCGGACAGCGGGGGTGTTGACGCCCGCCTTCTCATTGGCGGCGCGAACCTTCCAGTAGATCGCAACGTTTTTCTGGTGCTCGGCATAGGTCCCGGCGAACACGTGGCCGCCGGTCCCGTCAGCCACAAAATAGAGCGCCTTCGACACCGGCGGGTTCAGGACGGCCCGGATCGCCTCTGCGCCCGGATTGCAAATCGGCGTCTTCGGCAGGCCATCGATCTGGTAGGTGTTCCAGTCGGTCTTTCGAGCCCTTTCGCTGGTGCGGATTATTCGGCCGAGGGGCTCGCCCTTGCTGATCCCGTAGATAATGGTCGGATCGCTCTCGAGGCGCATTCCGCGCCGCATGCGATTGACGAACACGGCCGCCACTTCGGGCCGCTCCGATGCGTTGCCGGTTTCCTTCTCGACGATCGATGCGAGGTTGATCGCCTCCTCTTGGGTCTTGAACGGCAGGCCGTCCTGGCGTTTGGGCCATGCCTCTGCCATCAGATCCTGCTGCCGCTTGATGGAGCGGGTCACAACGGACTCGATCGTGTCGCCGCGCTGCACGGCATAATCGCCCGGCAACAGCACGCCTTCGGCTGGCGTCTGCGGCGCATCGCCGGCGAGCTTGTAGGTCAGGCCCGAATTGTTGGTTGTCTCCTTGGTCATTCCCCACTCGGTCTCCGCCAGCAGCCGGGTGATCATGGCGCTGGTCAGGCCTTCGGGGATGACCACGTTGTATTGAAGCGACTTGCCGCTGGAGAGCAGCGCGATGATCTCTTTCATGGTCGCGCCGGACGGAACGGCGTACTCGCCGGCTTTCAGATTGAGCCGTTCGACGCCGGGAAGAATATCGAGCACGCGAACGACGGTGCGGAATTGAAGCTCGTCATTTATCGCGCCGGCCTTGCTCAGCGCCGCGGTGGCGCTTTGCACATTGGCCCCCTTGGCGACGATCACGATGCGAGCGCCGCCATCGGCCGTCTTCGGGCCCGTTTCCGTATAGAGGTGCTGGCCATAGAACCAGGCGCCAGCCAAGCCGACGGCGAGCAGCAAGAGAAGGGCGCCGAAAAGCTTTCCCACGAACGACTCCACTTCAGCGGTAGGGCTAGTCCGCCGCTTTCAGCACCAGGGCTGCGTTGGTTCCCCCGAAGCCAAACGAGTTGGATAGCGCCGCACGCACCTTCTTCTTCACCGCCTTGTGCGGGGTCAGGTTGATCGGCGTCTCGAAACTGGGATTGTCGAGATTCAGCGTCGGCGGGATCACGCCGTCGCGGATCGCCAGCACGCAGAAGATCGCCTCGACCGAACCGGCGGCGCCGAGCAGGTGACCGATGGCGGACTTGGTGGAGGACAGGTGAGTTCCCGCGGCGGCGTTGCCCAGCACCCGCTCCACCGCACGCACCTCGATCTCGTCGCCCGCCGGTGTCGATGTGCCGTGGGCGTTGACGTAGTCGATCTCCGAGACATCGAGGCCCGACCGCTTTACCGCCGTGCGCATCGCCCGCTCGCCGCCATCGCCGGTCTCATCCGGCGAGGTGATGTGGAAGCCATCGCCGGTGAGGCCGTAGCCAACCACTTCGGCGTAGATCTTTGCGCCGCGCTTTTTCGCGTGCTCGTATTCTTCGAGAACCACCACGCCAGCGCCTTCGCCCATGACGAAGCCGTCGCGGTCCTTGTCATAAGGCCTGGAGGCCTTTTCGGGAGTTTCGTTGAAGCTGGTGGACATGGCGCGGCACGCGATGAAGCCCGCAACGCCGATGCGGCAGACCGAGGCTTCGGTGCCGCCCGCGATCATCACGTCGGCATCGCCGTACTGGATCAGGCGAGCGCTATCGCCGATGGCGTGCGCGCCGGTGGCGCATGCGGTGACGACAGCGTGGTTCGGACCCTTGAAGCCGTACTTGATCGAGATCTGCCCCGACGCAAGATTGATCAGCGCGCTTGGAATGAAGAATGGCGAAATGCGCCGCGGACCTTTCTCGTGCAGCTCGACCGCTGTCGCCGCGATGGTGGCGAGACCGCCGATGCCCGAGCCCAGCAGCACGCCGGTCGCGCAGCGATCCTCGTAGCTCTCCGGCTTCCAGCCCGAGTCCTCGATCGCTTCGTCCGCCGCCGCCATCCCGTAGAGGATGAACTCGTCGACGCGCCGCTGCTCCTTCGGCGACATCGTCTTCTCGGGATTGAACGAGGTAGGATCGTCGGCGCTGCCGCCGCCGCGGCCGGTGACCCACGGCACCTGACCCGCGATCTTGCATGCGAGATCGGAGGTGTCGAAAATGTCGATCAGGCCGAGGCCGGACTTGCCGGCGATCAGTTTGGCCCAAGTCGCTTCACGCCCGTTAGCGAGCGGAGTGACCAGACCCATACCCGTAATGACGACGCGCCGCATTCAAGGCTCCCGGCCGGGGGCGCGCCCCGATCAGACGCGCTCTTTGATGAAGCGCACTGCGTCGCCCACCGTTCCGATTTGTTCCTGGACGTCGTCCGGGATTTCAATGCCGAACTCTTCCTCGAACGCCATCACCAGCTCGACGAGGTCGAGCGAGTCCGCCCCCAGATCGTCGATGAAGCTGGCTTTCTCGTTGACCTTCTCCGCGTCAACTTCCAGGCGCTCGACCACGATCTTCTTCACGCGCTCGATAACGTCGGACATATCATTCCCTTCCAGTATCGGGCCCCGGCCGGAACCGGCGCGGAACCTCCGTTGCGGCGCGGTAACACGCCTGAAATTTTTTGACCATAGGTCCTGCCTACAGGGCAAGCCTAGATCATCGCCATCCCGCCATTAACATGCAGCGTCTGGCCTGTAACGTAAGCGGATTCATCGCTGGCGAGATAGAGCGCGGCTGCCGCAATGTCAGCCCCGGTCCCCAATCTTCCCGCCGGAATAGCCTTCAGCAGAGCCTCCTTTTGTTCATCCTTGAGAACGTCGGTCATGGCGGTCGCGATCATCCCCGGCGCGATGCAGTTGACCGTGATGTTCCGGCTGGCGACTTCCGCCGCGAGGGACTTGGTAAAACCGATCATCCCGGCCTTCGAGGCGGCATAGTTGGTTTGTCCCGGATTGCCCGTGACGCCGACCACCGAGGTGATGCCGATGATCCGTCCGTGGCGGCGTTTCATCATGCCGCGCATCGCCGCCCGGGCGAGGCGGAAATAGGCCCCGAGGTTGACATTGAGCACCTGCTCCCAATCCTCGTCCTTCATCCGCATCAGCAGGCCGTCGCGGGTGAGGCCGGCGTTCGAGACGATGATATCGAGCCCCCCGAGCGCCTCCTCCGCCTGTCCGACCAGCGCCGCCGTAGCGGTAGGATCGGAGAGATTGCAGGGCAGGATCACCGGCGAGCCGCCAATGTCGGCCGCCGCCTTCTCGAGCGCGTCCACGCGCGTGCCTGATAGCGCGACTCTCGCGCCGGCGTCTGACAGTGTCTTGGCGATGGCGCCGCCTATGCCGCCCGAGGCGCCGGTGATGAGGGCCATGCGGCCAGTGAGGTTGAACATAACTCTAGCCTCCCAACCGCTCGTCCCGACGAAAGTCGGGACCCAGGGCTGACGTTGAACCTTGTTCCGAATTCATGACGCAGCCGCAAGCCAGAGCAAGCCTTGATGACCGTCCTGGATCCCGACTTTCGTCGGGATGAGCGGTGAAAGGCCTGTACGAAACATCAACCATCCAATCAGTTCAGCGACTTCGCTAACGCTTCCAGATCCGCCGGCGCGTTAAGCGCGACAGTCTCCGCCTCCGGCGCGTTGCGCTTCACCATGCCCGAAAGCTGTTTGCCCGCGCCGGTCTCGACAAAGCGCTTCACGCCGCCGCCGCCTTTCTCTTGCGCTTCGGCCATCCACTGCACGCTCTCGCGCCAGCGTACGCGTCCCGTCACCTGCTCGACCAGCAGGCGTCGAATATCGTCCGGCGCCTCCACCGGTCTTGCAGTGACGTTCGCCACCACCGGCACAATCGGCTTGCTGATTTTCGCCGCTCTCAGAGCCTGCTCCATAGCGACGGCGGCTGGCGCCATCAGAGGCGAATGGAACGGCGCGGACACTGGCAGCGGTATTGCCCGTACGCCCTTGGATTTGGCCGCGGCGATAGCGGCCTCAACTCCCGCCTTTGAGCCCGATATCACCACATTCCCGGCATTGTTGTCGTTGGCGACTACCACGGTCCCAGCAACCGATCCTTCGAGCGCGATCTGCTCGGCGATCTCGACATCCACCTTCCCGATCAGCGCCGCCATCGCGCCGGTTCCTGCCGGCGCCGCCGCCTGCATCGCCTGGCCGCGTTTCCGGAGCAGCGCCGCCGCATCCGCCACGCTGATGGCGCCGGCCGCCGCCAGTGCGCTGTACTCGCCGAGTGAGTGCCCGGCCACGAACGCCGCCTGACTGACCTTCACGCCGAACCCGGCCTCCAGCGCCCGGACGGCGGCCAGGCTCACCGCCATCAGCGCCGGCTGGGCATTCGCCGTCAGCGTCAGCTCGGTCTCGGGGCCTTCCCAGATCAGCTTCGAGAGCTTCTCGCCCAGTGCTGCATCGACCTCGTCGAACACCGCCTTCGCCGCCGGGAACGCATCGGCCAGCTCCTTGCCCATGCCGACGGCCTGGCTGCCCTGGCCGGGGAAGATGAACGCGAAACGGGTCATGAATCGAATCTCCGGCGGCAGGTCTTGGTATGAAGGCGGGCGCAGTGAGGCAAGCCAGCCGCTTGTGGGCCGATGACCGGGAAACTATCTCACTCCTGTCGGGAAGCTTCCATGACCCTGCAAAACGTCTCCCTTGTGCTCGACCTCATAGAGTGGATTGGCGAGACGCCGCGGCCCTATGCCGAGGTGATGTCGGCCTGGCGCACATCCTGCCCACGGCTGACGGTCTGGGAGGATGCGGTCGACGCCGGCTTCGTAGCCCGCGACAGCGCTGCGGGTCGGCCCACGGTGCGCTCGACCCCGGCCGGCCGGGCCTTTCTGGCCGCCAACCGCCCCGCGAACAGCGGTATTGGGCGCCCCTGAGCCCGAAGGCTTGATTCCCACTAGTTTTCCTGTATTGACCCCCCTTCGCAAAGAGAGGCGGTCCCACGGCCCATCCGGGCGCGAGGGATCCATCGTCGGCAGTCCGCCCTTCGGCCTGCCTGCGCCGCCCCTCGCTGAAGGGATAAAAAATGGCTTTCTACGAACACGTGGTCGTCACGCGACCCGATATTTCCCCACAACAGGTCGACGCGCTGGTGGAAGACATCACCAAGATCGTCACCGAGCGCAAAGGAAAGGTCTCCAGGACCGAGTACTGGGGTCTGCGCAACCTCGCCTATCCGATCAAGAAATCGCGCAAGGCGCACTATTCGCTGATCAACATCGACGCGCCAGGCGATGCGATCCACGAACTCGAGCGCCGTCACCGCATCAACGAGGACGTGCTGCGCTTTCTCACCGTGAAGGTGGAGAAGCTGGTTGAGGAGCCTTCGCCGGTTATTGCTCGCAAGGATCGTGATGATCGCGGCAAGCGTGACGAGGGTGGCGGTGGTTTTGGTGGTGGTGGTCGTGACCGTGGTTTCGGTGGTGACCGTGGTGGTGGTTTCGGTGGTGGTCGCGATCGCGATGATCGTCCGCCTCGCGGTCCCCGTCCCGATCGTGGTGACAGGTAGGAGTTCGCCAGATGGCACAGCAAAAGGTCAACATCGCCAACCTGCCCTCGCGACGCCCGTTCGGCCGCCGGCGCAAGGTCTGCCCGTTCTCGGGCGCCGGCGCCCCGCCGATCGATTACAAGGATGTAAAGCTCCTGCAGCGCTACATCTCGGAGAAGGGCAAGATCGTTCCGGCCCGGATCACCGCCGTCTCGGCCAAGAAGCAGCGTCTTCTCGGCCAGGCCATCAAGCGCGCGCGGCACCTGTCGCTGCTGCCCTACATCGTGAAATAGGGAGGACACAGCCATGGAAGTCATCCTCCTCGAACGCGTCGAGAAACTCGGCGGCATCGGCGATGTGGTGAAGGTGAAGAACGGGTTCGCCCGCAACTACCTTCTGCCGCTGCACAAGGCGATGCTCGCGACCGACGCCAACAAGGCCCGGTTCGAGCGTGAGCGCGCGATCATCGAAGACCGCAACGCGAAGGCCCGCGCCGCCGCCGAAACCGAGTCCAAGTCAATCGAAGGCGCCGCTTACATCCTGATCCGCCAGGCTGGCGAAACCGGCCAGCTCTACGGTTCGGTTGCAGCCCGTGACATCGTCGCGGCGGGGGCCGACGCCGGCCACCACTTCGAGCGTAAGCACGTCGTTCTCAACCAGCCGATCAAGACCATCGGTGTGCACGACGTCACGATCCGGCTGCATCCGGAAGTCTCGATGAAGATCACCGTGAACGTCGCCCGCTCGCCCGACGAGGCCGAGCGCCAGGCGCGCGGCGAGAACGTCATCGCGATGGCTCACGCGGCCGACAAGGCGCAGGACAGCGAAGCCGCGAAGGAACTCTCCGACGCCGCTTCCGCCGCCGCCTTCGAACGCGGCCCGGCCGACGCCTGATCGTCTGTCTCTTTGCAATGCATCAAGGGGAGCCTCGCGGCTCCCCTTTTTGTTTGGTGGTCGGCTTCCGGTTGGTCGATGAAGGACGGAACAGGAGGACCGCCGGACCGCCCTTCAAAAAGCGCCCGAAAACAACGGTCCGATCCCTGACCATGCACAGCGACAAGGAACCGTTGAGTATCTTAGAATCAAGTCGCGATTCGCATGAGCGATGGGGCTAGGAAAGGCCCATGGCGAAAGACCACGATCTTCCCCAGCAGACCCTGCCACCGCACAATCTGGCGGCCGAAATGGCCGTGCTGGGCGCGATCTTGTTCGACAACAACGCGCAGCAGCGCGTGTCCGATTTCCTGAAGCCGACCGATTTCTATTCGCAGGCCAACGCCTCGATCTTCAAGGTGCTCGACAGCCTGATCTCCAACGGCAAGGTCGCCGACGGGGTCACCCTGCGGGAGCATTTCGAGCGCGACGGGCATCTCGTCGAGATCGGTGGCGCGCGCTATCTCGCCGACCTTCTCGACAGCGCGGCGTTCGGCCCCGAAATCCTCGACTATGCGCGGCTGATCCATGATCTCGCCCTGCGGCGCGAGCTGATCCAGATCGGATCGGAGATCGTGCAGAAAGCGACCAAGTCCGACATCGAGGAGCCGGGCGAGAAGCAGATCGAGGCGGCGGAGAAGAGCCTGTTCGCCCTGGCGGAGCGGGGCGCGGGCCAGCAGGGCTTCCAGACTTTCAGCACGGCGCTCGCCCAATCGATCAAGACGGCGACGCTGGCCTACAAGCGCGACGGCAAGATCGCCGGCGTCGCGACCGGCCTGGACGATCTCGACCGCCTGCTCGGCGGGATGCACAAGTCCGACCTCGTCATCCTCGCGGCGCGCCCCTCGATGGGCAAGACGGCGCTGGCCACCAACATCGCCTACCACGCCGCCAAGCGTTGCAAGCGTTCGCTCGGTCCCAACGGGCAGATGAAGACCGACGATGGCGCCGTGGTCGGCTTCTTCTCGCTGGAGATGTCGTCCGACCAGCTGGCCAACCGCGTGCTCGCCGACATCGCCGGCGTGCCATCGGACAAGATCCGCGGTGGTGATCTCACTCCGCGCGACTACGAGCAGATCCGCGAGGCGGCGACCGCGCTCGAAGGCCTGCCTCTTTATATCGACGACATGGGCGCGATTTCGATCTCGCAGCTGGCGGCGCGCGCGCGGCGGCTGCAGCGGACGGCAGGCCTCGACCTGCTGATCATCGACTATCTCCAGCTGATCACGCCGTCGGGCAACCGGAAGAACGACGGCCGGGTGCAGGAGGTGACCGAGATCACCAAGTCGCTGAAGGCGCTCGCCAAGGAGCTGCAGATTCCGGTGGTGGCGCTCTCGCAGCTGTCGCGTCAGGTGGAGAACCGCGAAGACAAACGCCCGCAGCTTTCCGATCTCAGGGAATCCGGCTCGATCGAGCAGGACGCCGACGTGGTGATGTTCATCTATCGCGAGGCCTATTACCTCGAACGCCTCGAGCCGGGCGAAGGCGATCCCAAGCACGGCGAATGGAAGGACCTGATGGCCGCCAAATACAATACGGCGGAAATCATCATTTCGAAGCAACGCCACGGCCCGATCGGCAAGGTAGAAGTGGGCTTCAACCCCTCTCGCGTTCGCTTCTCGAACCTCAACCGCAACTACTCCATCGACGACGGCCGCGGCGGCGACTGAGGACTTCGCGGGCGCCTTCCCGATCCGGAAAAAACCCTCTAGCGATGGCGCATGTTCGGACCGCGCGCATACATCGATCTCAATGCCGCCGTGGACAACTGGCGTATGCTCCAGCGCCGGGCCGGCCGCGCGATGGCGGCGGCCGTGGTCAAGGCCGACGCCTATGGCCTGGGCGCGGCGAAGGTCGGGCAAGCGCTGGCGAGGGCAGGATGCAAGCGCTTCTACGTCGCCTGGCCGCGTGAAGGCGTTGAGCTTCGCCGGGCGATCGAGCTGCGTTGCGAGATCGCCGTGTTCCATGGGCCGACAGCGGAGGCGCTCGACGATTTTCGCGCGCACCGGCTGGAGCCAGTGTTGAACACCCTCGACCAGATCGATCTGTGGACCGGCAAGGCTAGTCCCGGCGCCGCGGCGATCCATGTCGATACCGGGATGAACCGCCTGGGCCTGCCGGAGGCGCAGTGGGCGGAAGCGGCGCGCAAGCTGCCCAAGCCGGCGCGGCTGATCAGCCACCTCGCTTGCGCCGACGAGCCGGGCCATCCCAAGAACCGGAAGCAGCTCGAAGCCTTCGACCGCGCGAAAGCTCTGTGGCCGGGAGCGCCGCGCAGCCTTTCTGCGACCGGCGGGGTCTATCTCGGGGCCGACTTTGCAATGGAGGAAGTCCGTCCCGGCATCGGGCTTTATGGCGGCGGGCCCGATCCGGCCACGGGTGACAAACCGAAGACGGTCGTCACGCTGAAATCGCCGATCCTTCAGATTCGTGACGTGAAACGCGCCGAGACTGTCGGCTATGGCGCGACATGGACGGCGGATGCCGACAGGACCCTTGCGACCGTGGGTCTTGGCTATGCCGACGGTTTCTTGCGTGCGGCCTCGAACAAGGGCATGGGCGTCGTCTCGGGACAAAAGCGGCCAATCGTGGGCCGCGTTTCGATGGATCTGATCGTTGTGGATGTCACGGGGCTGAAAGTGTCGCCGGGGGATGAAATCGAGTTCCTGGGACCCAACATGCCCCTGGCGGAGGTCGCGGATTCGATGGGCACGATCGATTACGAATTGCTCACCCGGCTCGGCTCGCGGGTCGAGCGCCTGTGGTCGGGGGGCGAATGACCGCGACCCCGGCCAGGCCAGCAGTTCCGGCGATCGTGCGGCCGTTCCAGCTTATCGGGCGGACGGTGATTGCGGCGTTCCGCGAGGTGGGACGCATCTCCGTCTTCGCGGCGCGCGTGCTGGCCGCCTGCGTCACGCCGACGATCTATGTGCGCGAGTTTTTTCGGCAGTGCCTGAAGATAGGCTACTACTCCCTGCCCGTTGTGGGCCTCACCGCCGTGTTCATCGGCGCGGCGCTGGCGCTCAACATCTATACCGGCGGATCGCGCTTCAACGCCGAGCAGTTCGTGCCCAATATCGTGGTGCTGGGCATCACGCGTGAGCTGGGGCCGGTGCTTGCAGGCCTGATGCTGGCTGGCCGCGTCAGCGCAGGCATCGCCGCCGAGATCGGCGCGATGCGCGTCACCGAGCAGATCGATGCGCTGCTTACACTTTCGGCCAAGCCGGAGCGCTATCTCTACGCGCCCCGCGTGCTGGCTGCCACGCTGACGCTACCGCTGCTGGTGCTGGTCGCCGACACGATCGGCGTGATGGGCGGGTATCTCGTCGGCGTCGGCACGCTCGACTTCAACGGCTCGCTTTATATCAGGAACACCTGGGAGTTCGTGACCACCAACGATATTCTCTCCGGCGTCATCAAGGCCGCTTTCTTCGGCGCCATCATCGCGATCATGGGCTGCTACCAGGGCGACCGCTCCAAGGGCGGCGCCGGCGGCGTGGGGCGAGCTGCGACGCTGGCGGTGGTTGGCGCGGCGGTGCTGATCCTCGCCTCGAACTATGTGCTCACCTCGATTTTCACGAGGATCGGGCTGTGAGAGAGACCGTAACTCACGCGCCTATTCTCGAGCTTCGCGGCGTGCACAAGCGCTTCGGCGGTCAAGAAGTTCTGCGCGGCGTCGATCTCGCCGTCGCGCCGGGACAGTCGCTGGTGATCATCGGCGGATCGGGCACGGGCAAGTCGGTGACCATCAAGTGCGCGCTCGGCCTGATGACGCCGGAGCGCGGCGAGGTGCTCTTCGATGGCGCCCCGGCGAACGACCGAAAATCCATCGACGCGGTTCGGCGGCGCACCGGCATGCTGTTCCAGGGCGGCGCGTTGTTCGACAGCCTGACGGTCTGGGAGAATGTCGCGTTCGCACTGATGTACCGCGACCGTGTTCCGCGTGGCAAAGCAAGGACGCTGGCCATCGAGACGCTGGCGAAGGTTCGGCTCGGCGCTTCGGCGGCGGAGCTGCGGCCTGCACAATTGTCAGGCGGGATGCAGAAGCGCGTGGCGCTGGCGCGAGCGATCATCGCCAAGCCGGACCTGATCTTCTTCGACGAGCCCACCACCGGCCTCGATCCAATCACGGCGGATGCGGTGAACAACCTCATCGTCGAGCAGGTGAAGGCGCTGGGCGCAGCGGCTGTCTCGATCACCCACGACATGGCGAGCGTGCGGAAGATCGCTGACGAGGTGGCAATGCTGCACGAGGGCCGCATCGTCTGGCGTGGACCGGCGAGCCAGATCGACAAATCCGGCAACGCCTATGTCGACCAATTCGTCAACGGCCGAGCCGAGGGACCGATCCAGCCGGCGATGTAGCCCCCTGTAGTTGGCGGATTAGGCGTCTTGTCGTTTTCCCGTCGGCGCCTCACTTATTGGCCGTGGTCTGCTCGCGCGGCCCGCGCACAACCCGGCGCCCAAGACCGGTGGAGACAACAATGAAGGCCGACGACCTCCGCTCCCTCCTCGCCCATATCGCCGACTACGCCGCCAAACGCCGCGAAGGCGACCTGGCCCGCACCCATCGCCCGATCGCAACCTACGAGGATGTGCTCGCCGCCTTTCGCCTAGACGTTGACGCAGCGCCAGCCTCCGCCGAGCAGGTCATCAGGGAGCTGATCGAAAAAGCCGAGCCGGGTCTCGCCGCCATGACCGGCCCGCGTTTTCACGGCTGGGTGATCGGCGGCAGCAATCCGGTTGGTGTCGCCGCCGACTGGCTCACAAGCGCCTGGGGGCAGAACGCCGGCAACTATCTCGCCACGCCCTCCGCCGCGGCAGCGGAGGAAGCCGCCGCCGACGCGCTGCTTGAGCTGTTCGACTTGCCGCGAGAGTCCTCCGTCGGCTTCGTCACCGGCGCTACCATGGCAAACTTCACCTGCCTCGCCGCCGCTCGCAGCGAAGTCCTGCGCCGAGCCGGATGGGATGCAGAGGCTGACGGCCTCTTCGGCGCGCCGCCCGTCACCGTCATTCTGGGAGAAGAGGCGCATTCCACCGTCTTCTCGGCGCTGAAATACCTCGGGCTTGGCGACAAGCGCGTCGTGCGCGTCGCAGTGGACCGCGAGGGAGCCATCCTGCCCGACGCTTTCCGCGCAGCGATCGCCAGGGCCGATGGCCCGATCATCGCCATCGCGCAGGCCGGCCAGATCAACTCCGGCGCATTCGATCCCTTCCCGGCCATCGTCGATGCGGTGAAAGGCAAGAACGCGTGGGTGCACGTCGATGGCGCCTTCGGCCTGTGGGCTCGTGCGACGCCGGATCGGGCGCATCTCGGCGGCGGGCTGGAACGTTGCGACTCCTGGGCCGCCGACGGCCACAAATGGCTGCAGACGCCCTACGATTGCGGCTACGCCATCGTGCGCAACAAGGCGGCCCACGAGCGCGCGATGCGCATTGCCGCGAGCTACCTTCCCGCCGCAGCCGATGGCGCCCGCCATCCCGCCGACCTCGCGCCCGAACTCTCCCGCCGCGCCCGCGGTTTCGCCACCTGGGCCATCATCCGCCACCTGGGCCGCAAGGGCATCGCCGGCATGATTTCGCGCCACTGCGCCCAGGCCCGCCGCTTCGCGGAAAAACTTTCCGCCGAGCCTGGGGTGGAGATCATGAACGATGTCGTGCTCAACCAGGTGGCGGTGCGTTTCGGAAACGACGAACAGACACGCCAGACCATCGCCCGTATCCAATCCGACGGCGTGTGCTTCATCGGCGGGGCGCAATGGCGCGATGCATGGATCAT
>Ga0210377_10001166_pt1 | contig 24176 bp, 22 predicted proteins | sample PLM4_65_b1redo_FD_155480 | JGI IMG/M metagenome (GOLD analysis project Ga0210377, IMG submission 155480) | Groundwater sediment microbial communities from an aquifer in East River, Colorado, USA - PLM4_65_b1 redo | ecosystem: Environmental > Terrestrial > Soil > Riparian zone | place: USA: East...
GATGTAATACGAGGGCACATGAATTTCGGTGTGCATAAGCTTTTTGCGCGACCTGCTGTATATATATCTATGTTAAGAGATCCGGTAGAGAGGGTTATATCTCACTACTATCATGCTCTGAGAGATCCACGGCATCCATTGTATGATAAGTGTGTTTCAAATAACATGAAACTCGAAGACTTTGTTTTTCAGATGACAGATAATGATAATGGCCAGGTGAGGGCGCTGGCTGGTTTTGCAGATCAGCTTGCGTTTTTCAGGAAAGACTACATTCCTTTTGGAAAATGCAACAATGATATTTTAGAGACTGCAAAAGCAAACCTTAGCAATTTTAAGGCAGTAGGATTGATGGAACGCTTCGACGAGTCGCTTATTCTGTTCAAGAGGATATTGAAATGGGAGTTGCCCCCTCTCTATGAAAAAAGCAATGTAGCAAATAATCGTTTGCGATTGCCTGAAATCTCGCAGAAAGCAATAGATTTAATAACGGAAATAAACCAGTACGATTTGCAGATCTACGCTTATGCTTCAGATTTACTGCAAAAGCGAATAGATCAGGAGGGTGATAGCTTTAACTTGGAGTTGAATTATTTCGGGCTATTAAACAAGTCATCCTTTGACGTTATACGACTTAATCAGCAGCATGAACAGATTGAACATGAGCATCAACGCCTTCAGCAGGAATATCAAGAAATATTACATTCAAAGGCGGTTGTTTTTGCCCAAGAGCTTGCAAAGCATGCACCTTTGATGAAAATTACGTCTACCTGTTACCGAGTTGCGTCTTCTATATATAAATTATTTTCAAGGATGCCATAATCTCATGCTGGCGGACAAACTAAAATCGAGAGGAGCATTTGATATCGATGGCCAGTTGCTCGTTATTCTTCACGCTCCTTTAATTAGAGGTAAATAAATTAACAAACTCATGATATGAAGGATAAAATGAAAGATCTTTCACCCATTTACGCAAATATTTATAACAAAGGTGAGCGCCTGATTCCCGGTGTTACACATGACATCAGTGAATTAATCCGCCACAGGAGTACCTATATATTTTTCAGGAAAATGATAGAGCTTGATATAGAGAGCGAAAAATGCATTAAACCTATACGGATTGTTGATCTCGGTTGCGGTGTCGGTCATGGTTGCTATACTCTTTCAGAAATACCAAATTCTCAGATCGTGGGGGTAGACATTTCTCCAGAATCATTAGAATATGCTGAAAGATACTATTCACGACCAAATATTTCGTACCAACTTGTAAATTTGTCTGATTATATTTCTAAGCTGCCTGAATTTGATTATGTCGTTTCACGTCATGTTTTTGAACACATACCTAATGGCCTTGAAGTGGCCCTATCAATAAAATGTCGTAATCGGATTTTATTCGAAGTACCATATAATGAACCCGACGGCAACCCTCATCATATATTGCTTGGCATTCATGAGGAGGACTTTTCAGCATTTCCATCTGCAGAGCTCTATTTCCAGTCTTTAGATGGGATAATTTATGATTTGCCTAATAAACCTTTAAACCCAAACGGAATAATATGTGTTTATGGTCGACCTGACCGAAAAAAAATATCAGAAACTTCAATGACATTTCCTTTACAAGGCTGGCTACCTGAAGATAAGGAGTTTCGTCAGCTTATCCAGCATCATAAAGAGCTTCTGCAGAAGCATAAAAATCTTCAGCATGAGCACCAAAGTCTTCAACATGATTACCAAAGTCTTCAACATGATTACCAAAGTCTTCAGCAATCAAGGGCGGTGGTTTTTGCACAGAAACTTTCTAAATATCCCAGATTGATGAGACTTGCCTCGGCGGGATTTGATTCACTTGCATGGATATGGCGACTGCTTCGGGGGGCTTGACTTGGAAATGCAAAACAATACGGATACCTTTGTTGATTTAAGACTAGATGTTATTGCCGCATCGTCACGAAGCGGGCATTACCGATGAAGAGGCAGCCTCAGAGCAATAGGCAGAAGGCACATGAAAAGATACTCATGGGCATAAGAGAAGCACACAGTAAGAGTCGTCGGACCTATGGGAGTCCTCAGATTGCCGAGGACATACAGACTTAAGCGTGGATTACAGTTTCCTTCAACCTATCGATTAAGTTTAAAAGACATTTTCATGAAGATATTACAAATTGGAAATACGGATTTAGTCGGCAACCGTTTCAATGGGCATGATTTAAATAAACATTTTTTAAAAAAAGGCATCGATGCGCAGCATTGCGTCTGGGAAAAACAATCCGATGATCCAAATACCTGGCTTTTATCAGGTAACTTTAAACGCAGAATTTTGCTTTTTATAATACTCAGGGCTTTTGAAGAAAAATTTTCTGTACAGTCCCTGCTCTATCCATTTTCTTATCAACTTCTATTCAACAGACGATTCCGCTCTGCTGACATTGTTCATTATCACCTCATACACACCGGATTCTTTAATATAACCAGTTTGCCATTCCTCTCCAGGATGAAACCTTCTGTATGGACTTTACATGATCCATGGGCAATGACAGGCCATTGTATTTATCCCTATGACTGTGAAAGATGGAAAACAGGGTGTGGGAAGTGTCCATACTTGGATACTCAATTTGCAATGCAAAAAGACCACACATCCTTAATGTGGAAGATAAAAAAAATCTCTTATAAGGCATCCAAAATTGATATCATAGTCGCATCTAAGTGGATGTTGAATATGGCAGAGCAATCGCCTTTGCTTTCCAAGTTCAGACTCCATCATATACCTTTTGGTATCGATCTGGATATTTTCCGCCCAACAGACACTGAAGAAGCAAAGCGTCAATTAGGTGTCTTTCCCGGAAGTCTGGTTATTTGCTTCAGGACCACAGAGTCACCGTTTAAGGGGCTTTCCTTCATCAAGGAATGCTTGCATAGACTAAAGATAGAACAACCTGTATGTTTATTAACTTTTAATGGTAGAGGTCTTGTCGATGAATTCAGAGGCAAATATCAAATTATTGATCTGGGCTGGGTAAATGATGAAAAACTAACCGTCGCTGCGTATAATGCAGCGGATATTTTTCTTATGCCTTCCACAGCAGAAGCTTTCGGAATGATGGCGATGGAAGCCATGGCTTGTGGAAAACCTGTTATTGCTTTTGATGGAACTTCATTGCCTGAGGTCATATTCCCCCCCAAAGGGGGGATAGTTGTCCCTCAAGGAGATGTGGATGCACTGCATTCAGCGCTTGACAGGTTAATTCGAAACAGCGACGAACGTCTTCTTCTCGGGCGTAGTGCCCGTGAGCTGGCAAAGCAGCATTATAATTTCGCTATTCATGCTGAAAAGATTTTGGATTTATATAAAGAAGTTATTGAAAGAAGAAAACAAGAAAAACACCAAAATTTTAGGTAGATAATGAAAATACTTCTGATGACCGATATACCGCCTTGTAAGAATTATACAGCGGGACTTGTGCTTGATCAACTATGCAGATTTTTGCCCAAAGGTTCTATTGCTTGCTTTGCAATAGTTAATCCCCACATCGTTGATGCACGACTCTCTGATGATTTGGAATGGATACCTGTTAAGTATTATGAGAAGCCACGAGAAAGTTGGAGTGTTTTTCATAGGAAACTGGCGTTTGCAAACAAGTTTGTTTCGTTGATCATGGAAACTTATCATGAGATATTTACTGCTGACAAAATTACATCGGAGGTTGTAAGATTTGGACATGCATTTGGCGCGGATTTGCTTTGGTGTGTTCTGCAGGGGCAAACAGAAATACGTTTAGCATTGCCTGTTGCAGAAAGGTTGGGTATACCATTGTATACCCAGGTATGGGACCCCCTGTATTTCTGGATGGATACCCATATAGCTGATAGAATTTCACGAATTAGAGTGTTAAATAAGTTTGAAAAGACATTAAGAAACTGCAACGGGTTTTTTGCGGCTTCCTGGGCGATGGCTGAACAATATCACAACGATTATGGCGTACGGGCAGTGCCATTTTTACCCAGCCTGGATGCAAGTCTCGCTATAAGTCCGGCAAAAAAAATCCACAACGGCTCTGATCTTATTATTGGCGCCGCCGGGAAGATATACCCTGTTGAAGTTTGGAATGCTTTGTTTAAAGCCCTTGATTCGATAAATTGGAAAATTGGAAATCGAAATGTTAAAATTCGTATTTTGGCGCGTGATGCTAATTTAATAGCAAATGGCAAAAGGCACTTTGAATTCCTGGGATGGAGATCGCAGGGTGAAACCGTCAAATTGCTTTCTGAAGCCGATGCTCTTTATTGTCCATACTGGTTCGATTCATATTATGAAACAGTCACGCAGCTTAGTTTTCCGGGAAAACTTACCACCTATTTGGCAGCCGGCCGGCCAGTGCTTTTTCATGGGCCTGCTTATGCATCACCGGCAAAGTTTCTCAAAGCAAATAATGCGGGATTCGCTTGTCATTCTCTGGATCCATCTCAGATTATCGGCGTCCTTTCCCAGATAACGTCTGACAAGGACTCATACGCCAAAGTGGCTGAAAATGGCCGTGCTGTTTTTGACAAGTATTTGACTACTGAATCTTTGAGAAAGAATTTTGCAGAGTTTTTAGAGGTAGATGAAAGCTATCTGCGCCATTCCGAGGAGGGAAAACAATGAGAGTTCTTTTTGTATATACAAGGGAATTTCCACAGTCGCCGATCAAACCGCTTGTAGATTTTACAGCTATACAATTTGGTATTTCTTATATATCCTCCTATTTGAAGAAACACGGACATGAAACCAGATTGCTGATATTAACAAGAGAAAGCAATTTTTCAATCATAGACCGAAGTCTGAAAGACTTCGGTTCTCAGTTGATTTGTTTTACTGCCGTAGCGAGCGAATATTTATTTATTGAGAAAATTGGGAAATATGTAAAGGAGCTATACCCGGATAAATTTTTGCTAATTGGGGGAGTCCACGTTTCATTAGTACCTGAAGAATCTATGTTGGATACTTTTAATGCGTTATGTATTGGTGAAGGGGAAGAGGCTAGTCTTGAATTAGTTAAACAATTAGAGCAAGGTGTTTCTCCGTCCGGCATACCTAACCTTTGGATTAAGAATGACCGTGAAATCGAAAAGAATCCACCACGAGATTTTATTGCCGATTTAGACTCTTTTCCATTTGCCGATAGACAGATGTGGATAGAATGGATAGACATGGAGCGGTCCCCGAAAGTGCCTTACCTTTTATTGGGACGCGGATGTCCGTTTAATTGCACCTATTGCTGTAATCATGCTCTTAGAAAGCTGGCAGGCGGGACTTACGTGAGGCTTAGGTCTCCGCAAAAAATAGTTGAAGAGATTGAAGAAATTGTTAAGCAATTTCCTATGGTAAAAGAAATTTATTTTGAGATTGAGACATTCGGGGCTAACTTGAAATGGGCCTATGAGTTATGTTCTAAACTGGAAGAGTTCAATGCAAAAAGGACTCGGCGATTGGCCTTTGGTGTAAATTTAAGAGTTACCCCTAAAGTGATAGAAAATGAGGAATTGTTTGCCGTGCTGAAAAAAAGCAATTTCAGCTATCTTAATATAGGACTTGAATCAGGAAGCGAAAGGGTACGCAGAGAGATTCTTAAAAGGCATTATTCAAATGAGGACATCATTAAGGCAGTATTCCTAGCAAAAAAACACAAGCTGGATGTTGTTTTCTATAACCTGATAGGCATTCCGACTGAAACCATCAGTGATTTTAACGAGACCGTTAAAATGAACCGGAAATGTTTGCCCCTTTGGAATTATCTTTCAATATTTTACCCATATCCTGGAACTGATTTATTTAAATTGTGTGATAAAAAAGGCATTCTTCCAGAGAGCCTGTTGGCTTCTGGAAAGGAAAGGGTTAAAGCTTCGCTTGATTTACCTGATTTCAGTAGAAAACAGATACAAAAAGCTTTTATTTGGTTTAATTATTATGTTTACAGAGGCAACAAGCCAATTTTGGAACTGGCTAAGAACGTTTTAAGTAGTTATTTAATACTTTACAAAGGCCTTAGAATGTTTCTATTACCATTTATAATTACAAGAGATTTTCTGAGTCCCTCCTTGAAGTTTCACAAGGAATATCAGGAATATAAGCTATATTTTGCAATCATTGTTTTTATTTTTCTAAGATTGTTGAAGATCAAATAACAATAATAACAGGTTAAGAACAAATCAGTTACTCAGAAGATTATTTATAGAGTAAATTCATATAAATTCTGTTTATGAGTAGTTGACTTACACAATATCGAAGTCAAAGAAAAAGGCGGCCAATAATGAATGCAAACAAAAAGATCCTCATCCTTGGCGCGACCGGCATGTTGGGGCACACACTGTTTACCATCCTTTCCGAGAGGGACAATTACGAGGTCCAGGCCACTGCCCGCAGCCTGAGTGGACTTTCCTCATGTTTTACCTCAAAACTTTTAGGCAAGGTCCACGGTTCCGTAGATGCAGACAATTTTGATTCTATCCTGCGCGTCCTGACAGATATAAGGCCCGATGTGGTGATTAACTGCATAGGAATCATCAAACAACTGCCTGAAGCCAAGGATCCTATAACTTCCATTTCGATTAACTCACTTTTTCCGCACAAGCTGGCTGATGCATGCAGGGACACTGGGACAAGGATGGTACATATAAGCACTGACTGCGTTTTCAGCGGAGCAAAAGGCATGTATACAGAGGATGACCAGCCGGATGCTGATGATCTGTATGGCCGCACGAAGCTTCTTGGTGAAGTAAATTATCCTCACTGTGTCACTTTAAGAACATCCATCATCGGCCACGAGCTGAAAGGGGGATATAGTCTCATCGACTGGTTCCTTGCCCGGGAGGGCAAGGTAAGGGGTTTTACCAAGGCGATCTTTTCCGGTTTTCCTACCGTTGAAATAGCAAAAATTATCGCTCAGTACGTGATTCCCAACAAGGAGCTTTCTGGCCTGTACCAGATATCTTCAGCCCCTATATCCAAATACGATCTCCTGAAACTCGTGGCGGAGCGCTACGGCAAGAGAATCGAAATCGAACCATACGAAGAGTTTCAATGCGATCGTTCCCTGGATTCAAGCAGGTTCAGGAGGATTACCGGATATACGCCTCCTTCGTGGACGGAAATGATCGAAGAGATGTGGCGTTATTATCAGGAGCATCACAGATTAACAAATCTATAACTGTGAGCGGTTATAATGAAATGACCGTTATATCCAATCTCCCGGCAAGGAGGCCATACAATGTTCAAAGATAAAACACTTTTGATAACAGGAGGCACCGGTTCCTTCGGCAATGCAGTCCTCAAGCGGTTTCTCAACACCGATATTGGTGAGATCCGCATTTTCAGCAGAGATGAAAAGAAGCAGGAAGACATGCGCCTGGCTTACAGCAACTCCAAAGTGAAATTTCATATTGGTGATGTAAGGTTTTTTGACAGCATTGATTTTGCAATGAAAGGAGTTGATTTCGTGTTCCATGCGGCAGCGCTCAAACAGGTGCCGTCGTGCGAATTCTACCCAATGGAGGCTGTACGGACCAATGTCCTCGGGGCCGAAAATGTGCTGAATGCGGCAATCTCAAACAAAGTTAAAAAAGTCATCGTTCTGAGCACTGACAAAGCCGTTTATCCCATCAATGCAATGGGCCTTTCCAAGGCTATGATGGAAAAGCTGATGGTAGCAAAATCGCGTACAACCGAGTTTACGGGAACGGTTTTTTGCGCCACCCGTTACGGCAATGTCATGGCATCCCGAGGTTCAGTCATCCCACTCTTTGTAAAGCAGATCAAAGATGGGAAGCCAATTACCATAACCGACCCCAATATGACACGGTTCCTCATGTCGCTGGAGGATTCAGTGGACCTGGTGCTCTATGCCTATACACATTCAGTGTCAGGTGATATCTTTATTCAAAAAGCCCCGGCATCCACTATTATGGATTTGGCGGTAGCTCTAAAGGAAATCTTTCACGCTGATAATGAGATAACAATCATTGGGACCCGGCACGGTGAAAAGCTTTATGAGTCCCTTGTCACCCGTGAGGAAATGGCCCACGCCGTAGACATGGAGAGATTTTACAGGGTCCCCGCTGACACAAGAGACCTGAACTACAACAAATACTTTGTAGATGGAGAGCTCGAAATATCCCGGATAGAGGACTACACTTCGCATAATACCCAAAGGCTCTTTGTTGAAGAGGTTAAAAATCTGTTACTTAAGCTCGACTACATCCAGGAGGAGCTCAATGTATAAGGTACTTACAATAGTTGGTACGCGGCCGGAGATCGTCAAGCTCAGCCGTGTTATTGCGGAGCTCGATCGCCACATAGAGCACGTTCTCGTACACACCGGCCAAAACTACGACTATGAGCTCAACGAGATATTCTTCCAACAACTCGAAGTGAGGAAACCCGACTATTTTCTTGATGCAGCAGGCGGGAATGCCGCTCAGACTATCGGGAATGTCATTACCAAATCTGATGAGGTGATGGCCAAAGAGAATCCGGATGCCGTATTGCTCCTCGGTGATACAAACAGCAGTCTTTCCGTGATCGCAGCTAAGCGACAGAAGATTCCTATCTTCCACATGGAAGCAGGAAACCGCTGCTTCGATCAGCGGGTCCCGGAGGAGATCAACCGCAAAATAGTTGACCATACGAGCGATATCAATCTCGTTTTTTCAGAACACGCCCGGCGCCATCTTATCGCAGAAGGGATACGACCTGAGACGGTGATCAAGACCGGATCACCCATGAAAGAAGTCCTTAACTATTACCTGCCGAAGATTGATGGATCGGATATTCTTGAGCAACTGGCACTGAAGCCCAAGGCTTACCTGCTGGTCAGCGCTCACCGGGAGGAAAATATAGAAAGTGATACGAACTTTTCCGACCTCCTTGCATCATTGAACGCAATAGCCAAGTGTTATGAGATGCCGGTGATCGTCTCCACCCATCCCCGGACGCGAAGGCGTATAGAAATAATGGATATATCCGGCCTGGACTCCCGTATTCGCTTCATGAAGCCCCTCGGTTTTCTGGATTACGTCAAGCTCCAGAAAAATGCTTTCTGCGTTGTTTCCGACAGCGGAACGATAACCGAGGAGTCATCGATTCTGGGTTTTCCTGCGATCACCATCCGGCAGGCCCACGAAAGACCTGAAGGAATGGACGAGGCAACCATCATCATGAGCGGTCTAAAGCCTGAGAATGTCCTCAAATCCATCGAGATTGCGGTCGCACATTACGAGTCGGGAGGACGCCCATTTAAGCTTCTGCCCGACTATGACACGGAAAACGTTTCACTCAAGGTCCTCCGCATCATCATGAGCTATACGGAGTACGTCAACAGGACGGTCTGGTTTAAATATTGAATGAATTTCATCCCAAAGTTTCTATCGTAATACCGGTATATAACGGCTCCAATTACCTCCGTGAGGCTATTGACAGTGCACTTGCGCAGACGTATAAAAACATGGAAGTTATTGTGGTAAATGATGGCTCAAACGACGGAGGAAAGACGGAGGAGATCGCTAAATCTTATGATGATAAGATACGATACTTTTTTAAGGAGAATGGCGGAGTTGCATCTGCCTTAAACCTTGGAATCAGGGAGATGACAGGTGATTATTTTTCATGGTTGAGCCATGATGATGTGTATCTCCCGAACAAGCTCGAAGCACAGGTCTTTGCCCTGAGAAACGAAACAGTCCCCGTGATCCTGTACGGAGACTATTATCTTATTAACGGGAAGTCTAAGGTGACGGGGCTCAGGGGGATCAGGCATCTTCCCCCTGAACAGTTTCTTTATTCTATAATTACGTCTTTTCCCGTGAACGGGTGCACTACTCTGATCCCCAGGTCGTGCTTTGATGAAGTCGGATTCTTTAATGATCAGTTGCGGACAACCCAGGACTATGAGATGTGGGTCAGGTTATCGCAGAAGTATAAATTCGTGCATATCGGGAAAGCGCTGATACAATCTAGGATCCATATGGAACAAGGGGTTCGCGCGCATAGTGACGCCCATTTGTCAGAGGCGAATGATTTTTTCATCCGGTGCCTGACTATTTTTTCGGTGGATACCATTTTCGCATCCCGGACACAATCAAAAGCAATGTGTTATCTGTCCCTGGCCATAAAGTTTAAAGAGAGAGGCTTCATGTCAGCTTCACAGTATGCCTTCACTTTGACCAAAGAGAATCTGGTCGGATTGAATACGTTTGCCCGCGTCAGCGGGAATATGCTGCTTGCGTCGTACAGGAGGATACCGAGGGTGTTCTTGCCGGGCTATTGGAAACTTATCGCAAAGTCTTTGATTGAGCGTAAAGTATAATAATCTTAAAATGGGGAAAGAGACTGAAAAATAACATTTACACGTCCGGCGAATATATCCAAAATAATCCTACTCTGCATTTTGAAGATACACCCTGGAAACTCGAAAAAATTGGCACTGCAATAGATAAATTCATCCAGGACTCTTTATTGCAAGATGTAAGGCTTTTGGATGTTGGTGGAGGGGCAGGGTTAATATTAAAAGGCGTTGCAGATTATTTGAGAGAGGAAAATATAAACGTTAAGAAATACGCCCTTGATCTTTCGAAGGAAATGTTGCAGATCCAAAAAGAAAATAACCCGGATATGATCATGCTCCTTGAAGGTGGGATAGAAAAGACCTCATTTCGGGAAAAGGAAATAGACCTCGTTCTTATGGTCGATGTTTTAGAGCACGTTTCTGATCCCGTCGCGGCATTGAAAGAGTTAAGCAGGATATCAAAGTACGTAATTTTCAAGGTACCGATGGAAAATAATGTGTACTATAACATTCTGAATCTTGTTAAAAGGGGAGGGCTTAGAAGAGAGATATATGAAAAAGTCGGGCATGTACACTTTTACAGCTTCAGAAAATTAAGGAGACAACTTGTTGAATATGCAGGCGATGTTCTCGAATATGCATTTATCAATGATTTCAGATATATGCTTTCCGAAGGGTATCACAGAAAGTTGGCTGTCAGGGAGAAAGTAGTATTCGCTTCCGGCAATGTCATGTTCGGCATTTCACCTTTTTTATGCTCATGTATGTTTCCTGCTTCGGTTGTTTGCCTTGTAAAATGCAGATAGAAGAAAAGAAGATTATGTTCGTTGTCCCTTCGCTTGAAGGAGGAGGAGCGGAAAGGGTTGCCGCGAACCTGCTTAAGGGTTTCATCGAGTCTGGTATTAAGACTGTCCTGGTCTTGTTCGATAAAAAGCACAATTATGGAATACCGGACGGCGTGAATGTCCGGTATCTGGATATAGGGCAGAATAAAGACACTATATCTACGGTAATGAAATTTTTTCTGATAATCTTCAGACTTGCGGGCATTATAAGGAAAGAGAAACCTTTCAATATCCTTAGTTTTATGGATTATACGAATATAGTTGTTTTGTTAAGCAACATGCTCTTTTTGAACAGGGCAAGAGCGACTGTCTCTGTTCATACATCCCCTACCTTACATCTCCGTAAATATTCAAAAAATATTACAAATAGCATTATGTCGCTATTAATCAGACTTCTTTACAATAAGGCAGATTTGATTATCACTGTCTCGGATTTTATCAGGGATGATTTTATCAAGAATTTCGGCATTGACCATGCAAAGATAAAAACGATATATAATCCGGTTGACACAGATAAGGTAAAAGTCCTTGCTGAAGAAGACGTATTCCACCCCTGGTTTAAAGATAACATTCCCATCATCTTATCAGCAGGAAGGTTATCAAAAGAAAAGGGGTTTGATTATTTGCTGAAGGCATTTGCCGTTGTTAAAGGAAATATGAATGCACGACTGATGATTCTAGGTGAAGGCAGCGAAAGGGAGAATCTCGAGCATTTGAGTCAGAAACTCGGAATAAGCGAAAATGTGTTTTTTGCAGGATTCCAGGAGAATCCATATAAATATATGAAGAGAGCAGCGATATATGTCCTGTCATCTTTGTTTGAAGGATTTCCAAATGTCATTGCAGAGGCAATGGCATGCGGAACCCCCGTGATATCAACAATGTATAACCCGTCCCGGCATGAAATCATCGAGCATGGAGAAAATGGCCTGCTTGTTCCCATAAAAGATGAAAACGCTTTGGCCGGTGCGATACTGAAGCTATTGACTGATGTAAATATGGGAGTGAGATTAGCTTGTGAAGCCCGGAAAAAGGTTGATGAGTTGTCTCTTGGAAATATTATGAACCAATATAAAAAAGTATTACTGGACGGTTAACTGAATGAACAAAATAACTTTTTCTTTCGGAAAGAACTGGAATGATTTTATTCACTCATATTTCTCCGAGGAGAGGGTCAATGAGGCGATGAAATCATTAGCGGGGTTCATGGGAATGGAGCGGCTTGACGGTCTCAGCTTTCTTGATATCGGGTGCGGAAGCGGACTATTTTCACTTGCAGCATATAGAATGGGAGCGTCGGAGATTGTAAGTTTTGATTTTGATCTGTTTTCGGTTAAATGCTGTAAATATCTGAGGGAGAAAGAGGGAACCCCGGTAAATTGGAAAGTATTTGAAGGCTCTATTTTAAACGAAGCGAATCTGAAAGATATAAAACAGGCTGACATCGTTTATTCATGGGGAGTTCTTCATCATACTGGAAACATGTGGCAGGCTATACGCAATGCAACTGGTTTGGTCAAACCCGGAGGGTTGTTTTTTATTGCAATATACAACAAGGTTGAAGGCCCATTTGGGTCGCAGACATGGCTAAGACTAAAACGTATTTACAACAGGGTCCCTGCAGCCGCTAAAAAATGCATGGAATATGCATTTCTTTCCTTAGTTATTGCAAAAATGCTTTTTGTTTTAAAAAATCCAGTTGCCGAGATCAGAAATTACAAAAAAAAGCGGGGCATGAGTTTCAGGACGGATATCAGGGATTCATTGGGTGGTTATCCATACGCGTACGCCTCGCCCGAAGAAATATTTTGTTTTTGCAAAGAACTCGGTCTGGTCCTTGAAAACATCATAACAGTGAATGATCTTGCCCTGAATGAATTCTTATTCCGAAAAAACAGATGATAGATGTCAATTTATGAAATCTTAAATCCATGTGCGGAATCTGCGGAAATATAAATATTAACGGAGAGCCTGTTAACGAAGCTCTCCTGAAAAGGATGAACTCCAGCCTCATTCATCGTGGTCCCGATGATGCGGGTATCTATATAAATGGCAGCATCGGACTTGGACACAGACGGTTGAGTATTATTGACCTCTCACCCGCGGGCCATCAGCCCATGTGCAACGAGGACGGCACGGTCTGGATCGTCTACAACGGTGAGATATATAATTTCCCGAAGCTCAGGCAGGACCTCATCGGAAAGGGCCATGTATTCCGCTCGAAAAGCGATACAGAGACAATCATCCACCTCTATGAGGAGTATGGTACCAAGTGCCTGAAGTTCCTGCGGGGCATGTTTGCCTTTGCCATATGGGACGAGAAGGACCGCTCACTGTTCCTTGCCCGGGACAGAACTGGAAAGAAGCCTCTCTATTACTACTTTGACGGAAAGTCGTTCTGCTTCGGTTCTGAGATAAAGGCGATTCTTGCAGATGAGAGTTTCGGGCGGGTTCCCGATTATGAGGCGATACACCACTATCTTACCTATCAGTACGTGCCCTCTCCCTGGACTGCATTTAAAGGGATCAGGAAGCTACCCCCGGCTCATTATATCCTGCTCAAGAATAGAGAGATAAAAATCGAACGTTACTGGAAGCTCTCCTATCTTCCGAAGCTCACTATGAGCGAAAATGACTTCAGGCACGAGGTCATTGAGCATCTGAGAGAGGCGGTGAGGATCAGACTTGTCAGTGATGTGCCTCTCGGGGCGTTTCTCAGCGGCGGCATTGATTCGAGCGCCATCGTTGCGCTGATGGCCGGAATGATGAAAGAGCCGGTGAAGACCTTCTCCATCGGCTTCAAGGAACAGGCGTATAATGAACTTCGCTATGCACGCCTGATAGCCGACAGGTTCAAAACAGACCATACGGAGTTCATTGTTGAACCCAGGGCGCTGGATGTTATCGATAAGCTTGTATGGCATTACAACGAACCTTTTGCTGACGCATCAGCAATTCCGACATATTATGTGTCAAAGCTTGCGCGGGAACATGTAACCGTTGTGTTGAACGGCGACGGAGGAGATGAGAATTTTGCCGGATATGGAAGGTATTTGGCAAATGAATTTGCACGGAGAATACAGCGGTTTTTCCCTGTGCCGGTAGCAAAGGCGATGCTCCCCTTTGTGCTGCGGCTGCCGCACGGCAAAGACCCGACCAATCTTTTCTGGAGGCTGAAGAGGTTTCTCCAGGGATACGTCAACCCCGCTGAACTCAGGAACGGTCACTGGCTCTGTCATTTTACAAAAGAAATGAAAAGGGACATCTATACAGATGATTTTTCAGAAAGGGTTTCAGCCATCGATTCCTTTGAACTCCTCTTCGAAAAATACAGGGAGGCTGAAGCCGGCACTTTTCTTGACAAGACCCTTTATGCAGATATAATGATGTACCTGCCAGATGACCTTTTGACAAAGGTTGATGTGGCTTCCATGGCCCACTCTCTTGAGGCCCGCTCGCCTTTTCTTGACCATGAGTTCATGGAGTTCGCGGCAAGGATCCCTTCGGAATTGAAACTGAGAAACAGAACTTCCAAATATATACTTAAGGAAGCTTTGCGGGGAATTTTGCCGGACGAAGTACTTTTCAGGGAGAAGATGGGTTTTTGTGTCCCGCTGGACCACTGGTTCAGAAACGAGCTCAAGGGTATGGCTTACGACACTCTTCTCGGACAAAGAGCTGTTGAACGGGGCTATTTCAGGAAAGAATATGTGAAAAAGATTCTTGATGAACACGTGGCAGGGAAGTGGAACTGGCAATATCATATCTATAATCTGCTCATGCTTGAGTTGTGGCATAGACAGTTCATTGACAGGGGTAATTAATATGGATGATAAAGAAGAAGCGTATTACCGGTATCTCCTCACCAGCGAGATAGGAGAAGATAGAGCGAAGGCCCACAGGGAGATTGTGGCCGAATATTTCTGGAAGATCTTCCGCGGATATGGCTGCAAGGATGTTGTTGATGTAGGTTGCGGTCTCGGGTCTTTTATAGAGAAAGCTGGGCAGGGAGTCAATGCAATTGGAATCGACTCTAATGAAAAGGTCGTCGAGCATTGCTGTAAAGCAGGGATTAACGCGATATTCGGCGATGCCATGAATTTGCCTTTTGATGATCCAGACAAGGTGGATGGCATTATGTGCGCGCATGTTCTTGAACATCTTCCAGACCCTGAAAAGGCTTTTAGGGAATTCAGCAGGGTCCTGAAAAAGGAAGGTGTGCTTGTCGTGAGAGTTCCTCCGTTCGATTCTTCCTTCTATGATGATTGGACCCATGTGAGACCTTTCACCAAAAAAACTCTGAGTCGCCTTGCTTCAGCGACCGGTTTCAAGGCGGTGAGGGTTTTTTATTATCATTATGATTTACCCTTCTGCTCCTGGAAGGCCCCTTTCTTCCGGTTATTGAATCGGACCCGCCACCTGCCAGGTGTCGAGATAGTCATCGACAGTCTGATAAAGGCTTTAGGATTACCCCCGAAGGAACTCGTGCTGATTGCGAAAAAAACCGGTACCGGGGATTAACGTGGAAAAAAATCTCAGGGTCTGTGTTGTTTCCCCTCTCTATCATCCGTCCCTTGGAGGACTTGGCAGACAGGCCCAGCTTTTGACCGAAAAACTTGCAGAAGACGGCATACAGATGCTTGTAATAGCCAGAAGGATGAAAGGGATGCCACCTGCTGTTTTCAATCCGAAGGTCAAAGTATTGCGGGCCTGGTCCGTGAGACCTTATATCCATACTTTTGAGAAGGTGAAGCTCACTAATATTCTGATTTCCCTGACCTTTTCTTTAAGCTGTGCCTTTCTGCTCGTCAGAGAGAGGAATAAATACGATATTGTGCACTTTCATGGCGCAAGTCTTCCCCTGTTTCTTAATCTTCCATTGCTGAAATTCCTCAGAATGAGAGTGATTGCTAAGGTCGCTTCAGCCAATCTGGGAATCGAGGCTGGTTCCCTGAGGGGACGTTATCTTGGCCTGGGCAATTTCATCATCAAACTGCTTCTTTTGGTTGATGCCTTTATTGCAACCACTGAAGAAATAGAAAATGGATTAAGGGAAGATGGATTTTCCGGAGAGAAAATCAAGAGGATCCCTAACTTTATTGATTTTAGTATTTTTGGAACTGCCACAGCAGATCAAAAAAAGCATTTGAAAAAGAAATTGGGCCTTGGAAAAGGTCCTTGTGTTGTATTTAGCGGAAGATTCATTCAGCGCAAGGGGATTAACTTTCTTCTCGAGGCGTGGAAAAAGGTCGTCGGCAATGTTGCCGATGCAAGGCTTATTCTTCTGGGTGACGGACCCCTCCTCGGGGAGATGAAAACATTGGCAAGAGAACTGGGCATCGGGGATTCGATTGATTTCCGGGGGCATGTTCATGAGGTCCCTGATTTTCTCCGGGCAGCAGACATCTTTATTCTCCCATCGCTTCAGGAGGGGATGCCAAATGCGCTTCTGGAGGCCATGGCCTGCGGTATGGCACCCGTGGGGACAAGAATAGGGGGAGTGGTTGACCTTATTCAGGAAGGGGTAAATGGAATGCTTGCAGACCCCGGCGATAGTGAGGGGTTGGCCGAGGGGATGCTGAAACTCTTAAGAGATAAGCCTCTTGCGGATACGATTGCCCTGCGTTCCTATGAGACGATAAGGGACCATTACCACCTTGACAGCATTGTGCCCAGATACCGTGCTCTCTATAAGGAACTGTCGGCATAGATGGCAAACAGGCACAAAGGTGTCAAAACAGTGTCAATTGATAGATGGGACTATATTTTCATCAGCGATCAGCTGTATTGTACCGCATGAGACAATGGCAGCAGGATTGACGGAATACAAGAATTGAATCGCATGCCTGCTATTTCGGTCATCATCCTTAACTATAATGGTCTTCATCTTTTATCCGAATGTCTTGATTCGCTGAGAAGGCAGACCTTCAGGGATGCCGAGGTTATCTTTGTCGACAACGGCTCGACGGACGGCTCGGTCGCGTTTGTGGAAGAGAACTATCCGGAAGTGAAGGTGATCGAAAACAGGGAAAACCTCGGATTCGGCGAGGGGAACAATGTAGGGATGAGAGTTGCGCAGGGGAAATATATCGCCCTTTTAAACAATGACACAGTGACTCACCCGGAATGGCTCCAGAGGCTTTTTGAAGCGGCAGGGCATTCCCCCGGAACTTTTGGAATGTGGGCCTCGAAGATACTTTTTTATGATCACCCGAATACGATTGATACTGTGGGACATCTCATGTATTCCGACGGGTTGAATATCGGAAGAGGCAGGGGGGAAATTGATATGGGGCAGTATGACCGGGTGGAAGAGGTCTTTTTTCCGAGCGGCTGCGCCGCATTGTATTCAAAAAAGATGCTGGATGAGATCGGATATTTCGACCCTGATTTTTTTGCCTACGGTGATGATACGGAACTGGGCCTGAGGGCCCGGCTGGCCGGATGGAAATGCCTGTTTGTCCCGTCTTCGGTTGTCTATCATAAATATTCTGCAACCATGGGCAGATATTCTCCCTTTAAGGTGCTGCTCGTCGAACGGAATCGTATCTGGGTGCTTGTAAAATATTTTCCCTTCCGCTATATAATAGTGAGTCCATTGTATACTTTTATTCGCCTGAGCGGACATCTCGTAGCGGCATTTCGCCGGAAAGGCGCCGCGGGCAGGTTCACGGAATCATTCTCCCTTGCCGGCCTTATCAGGATTTACCTTAAGGCGAATGTTGAAGCTGTATTGGGTCTTAGAAAAATGTTCAGGAAAAGGATGCAGATGAAGCCGATAAGAAAGGCATCGACAAGAGAGTTTGCCGGATGGCTCAGGCGTTTCAGCATATCTGCACGGGATATTGTCCTGAAGGAATAGGGATTTTTCCATTATGAAAAAGCTCGTCATCATAATCCCTGCCTACAATGAGGCGGGAAGGATTTCTTCAACTATGGCCGGCATCAGAAAGATCACTGATGCGGATATCCTGGTCGTCGACGACGGATCAAAGGATGACACAGAGGATGAGGCCAGGCAGGCAGGCGCAGCGGTGCTGGCATTGCCGTTCAATCTCGGTTATGGAGGGGCACTGCAGACCGGGTATAAGTATGCGCTCAGGAAAGAATATAAGTACGCAATCCAGATGGATGCGGATGGACAGCATGATCCAGCCTATATTCTTCCGCTGCTTGAAGATGTCCGCTCTGATAAGGTTGATATGGCCATCGGATCACGTTTTCTCGGGGAAGGTGACTATAGCCCCACCACTGCTAAAAAAATTGGAATGACTTTTTTCAGGGTAATTGCATCTGCCATAACCGGGCAGAAGATCACGGACCCCACTTCAGGTTTTCAGGCATTGAACAGAAAAGCTATGGAGTTTTATGCGAGTGAGGCCTATCCCGTGGATTTCCCGGATGCGGATGTGCTGGTGATGCTCCATAAAAAGGGGATACGCTTTCAGGAAGTGCCAGTGCGCATGAACCATTCCACCAAGAGAAAAACCATGCACAGCGGTTTTATCCCTGTTTATTACCTGTTTAAGATGATGCTCTCTATTTTTGTTACCTTGCTGAGAAAAGATTAATTGAAGACTCCCTCCGGAAAGACCGCAGGGAATCTCAATGCAAGGTATTTTTTTTCATTATATTTGTTCGCTAACCCCGTGGCAAGACCACGGGGAATATCGCTCGCTATCCATTTATAAAATGAGAGGAGTAAATTATGATCAGATTAAAGATTCTGGCCGGGCTTATCGGAGTGTCTCTGTTTATCTACATTATTGAACTTGTCCGCCGAAGAAAGCTGCGGGAAGAATATGCCTGGCTCTGGCTCCTTACAGGACTTGTCATCGTTGTTCTTTCGTTCTGGTACGGTCTTCTGGTTTATATCGGTGAGTTACTGGGAGGGGTATTGCCTTCAGCAGTGCTTTTCTTGTTCGCACTGGTTTTTCTCCTGCTGATCGCCCTGCATCAGTCGATCAAAATTTCACGACTGACAGATCTGGTCATACAATTAACACAGGAATTGGCTATCCTCCGCAGGGACGCGCAGTTAAACATAAAAACCGACGAGAAGAGCTAAGGGACTCGGGAAAAACAAATATCCCATCTTGCATCCCGTCTTCAGGCTGCTTTGCCCGCTTCTCAATCACAAAATCCTCAACGTAACTCAGCTACGCCTGCGGTTGCGCTCAATCGGCGCAGACAAATCCGACCCAGATCCGGGCACGATCCTGGTACATTTGTTTTTCCCGAGTCCCTAATTCCTACGGATTCATCTTTCTTTCTGTCAATTCACCTTCTTATGCTTTGAATCACTCCCCCCAAATGAGTTATCATTCATAGATGCTGAAACCTTTTTTAACAACAGGAATAGGAAGCCTGCCCCACCGCAATGCGCAGGAGGCATGCAGGCTTATACTCGATACCTTTGATATCCCTTTCTGGCCGCAGCTTCCAGGACTCTCCTTCAGGGAACTGATGATCCCCCAGTATTCGGAAGGCCTGCCCTTTCTGAAAATAGATACACAGAAAGAAGTCATCTGGGTCGAAAGAAACAGTTCCGACGAACTCGAACGGTTCTATGAAAGCTGGACAGAGGAGAGCAGGATCTCCATATCAGAGGATCATGCACAGGGGCTGCACACCTTTCTCAAAACTGTCAAAACAAAGAAGTTCGGACACCTGAAAGGCCATGTCACAGGACCGCTGACATTCACACTCGGCTTGAAAGACCATACAGGAAAGCCTGTATATTTTGATGAAGAGTTCCGGGAAATATCGCTGATGCTCCTGAAGGCAAAAACAAAATGGCAGCTCGACCAGTTAAAGCAGCATGCTGAAAAAGTGATAATATTCATTGATGAACCAATACTCTCTGCACTGGGGAGTTCCGGATACCTCGGGGTAAACAGCGCTGAGGCGTCGAGGCTCTTAAAGGAGCTAATTGATGTAATAAGAAGCGAAGGCGGCATTTCAGGCATCCACTGCTGCGGGAATGCAGACTGGCCGATGGTCATCAACTGCGGGCCTGACATAATCAATTTCGATGCCTATGATTATACCGATACCCTGGCGCTTTACCCTGAAGAATTAAGGACTTTCCTTGAAAAAGGGGGATACCTTGCCTGGGGAATTGTGCCGACTTCAGAGGCGATAGGCGGTGAAAATCCGGAATCAATCAGAATGAGGTTTCAAAAAGGTGTAGAAAAGCTGTCCCTTCATATCCCAGGTGACCTTATTTTTTCTAACATACTCCTGACCCCTTCCTGCGGGACAGGGTCAAGGACTATAGAGGAGACACTGAAGATCTTTCAGCTTCTCATGAGACTGAAAGAGGAATACGTATGAAAGGTGTATTTATCTCATTCGAGGGCATTGAAGGCACAGGCAAGTCAACACAGGCAAGACTTCTTGCAGATCACCTGAAAGAAAAGGGATACAGGGTGATACAGACCATGGAGCCAGGCGGGACCAGGATAAGCCTGAAGATCCGGGAACTGCTCCTGTCAATGGAGAGCAAAGAGATGGACCATGTGGCCGAGCTTCTCCTCTACAACGCAGCACGGGTCCAGCATATTAAAGAGATCATCGGGCCTGGCCTCGAAAGAGGCGACATTGTTATTACAGACCGCTTCAGCGATTCTACTGTTGCATACCAGGGCTATGCAAGGGGCATAGACCTGCAGCTCATTGACTCCCTTGATATGATAGCAACCAAAAAACTGCGGCCTGATATCACCATACTATTTGATATTGATGTAAGAACAGGCCTTGAACGGAACAAAGAGCTCGGCAAAAACGACCGCCTCGAGCTTGAAGATATATCTTTCCATGAAAAGGTCCGGAAGGGGTTTCTCCAGATTGCAGCCAGGGAACCCGGACGGATTACAGTTGTCGACTGCTCTGAAAGCCTGGATAGGGTGCACCAAAAAGTAGTTAAAATAATCTCAGAGTTTTTGGAAGAACGGGGTCATTAAAAGAGCATGTCACTGGCAGAGATCATAGGGCAGGAAAAGGCGATCGGAATGCTCACAGGCATTCTGGAGCGTCAGAGGCTTGCCAGCTCATATATCTTCAGCGGTGAACCCGGCATAGGCAAAAAGCTGACCGCCCTCAATTTTGCAAAGGCCATTAACTGTCTGAAGTCAGAAGCGACCTCCGGGCCCGGAACTCCGGACTCCGGACTTTCGACCCGGACAGACGCCTGCGACATGTGCGACTCATGCCTCAAAATCAAGGCAGGCAGCCATCCTGACCTGCTGCTGATCTCACCGGAGGACAGGCAGATAAAAATTGACGAAATACGGCTCATAGATGAAGCACTCTCCTTCAGGCCCTTTGAGGGCAGAAAAAAAATCGTGATCATAGACGATGCAGATACCATGAACATTGCTGCGGCAAATGCATTTCTCAAGACACTGGAGGAGCCTCCTGAGGACAGTGTCATCATCCTGATCTCGTCAAGGTCCGACCGTCTTCCTGCCACGATACGGTCGCGGTGCTCACGGTTGAATTTTGTTACGCTTTCCCTGGAATCCTGCAAACAGGTCCTCTATGGGAAAGTTCCGGACAAAGAGTGCGAAGCACTGGCAAGACTTTCGATGGGAAAACCAGGGCTTGCACTTTCATCAGACCTTAAAGAAGAAATCTCCTGGTTCAGCAATCTCCTCCAGGGCATGCTGAATGCTGAAAAAGACAGCTGGGCCTCACGGGAGGAGATGGACATATGGTTTGAATACGTCTTGACGATAATGAGGGACGCAGCGGTATACAGGATAACAGGAGAGTCATCACAGCTTATCAACGCAGATCTTAAGGAATATGCCTGTAAACTGGGAAAATCTACTGACTTAAAGGTTATAATAGACCTGTATAAAGAATTGTCCTTTGTAAAAGGACTGCTCATGTTCAATCTGAATAAATCAATTACATGGAATTACACTGCATCATTATTGAGAAAAGGACTGGTGATCTGAGATGCCGAATGTCGTAGGGATCAGATTCAAAAACTGCGGGAAAATATATGATTTCGAAGTAAACGGACTCGAAGTCCATAAAGGCGACCGGGTCATTATAGATTCAGAGTTCGGCCTCAGCATAGGGAACGTGGCTGTAGACCCCCATTTTGTGGAAAATTCTGCAAAGGAACTAAAGAAGATCCTGCGCATTGCTGATGAGAAGGACCTTCATCAGAAACAGGAGAATGAAAATTTCGAAAAAGAGGCCAGGGGCTTCTGCTATGAAAGGATCATGGCCAGGGGGCTGCCGATGAAACTCGTCTGCTCAGAGGTTGCGCTTGACAGAAAAAGGATCGTATTCTACTTCACTGCGGACGGCAGGATAGATTTCAGGGAGCTGGTCAAGGACCTTGCGGCCAGATTCAAAACCAGGATAGAGATGAGACAGATAGGGGTGCGTGACAAGGCAAAACTGGTCGGAGGTCTGGGCATATGCGGGAAGGAATTATGCTGCAGGCTTTTTTTGACCTCCTTTGAACCGATCTCGATAAAGATGGCGAAACAGCAGGACCTCAGCCTCAATACAGGCAAGCTTTCAGGCACCTGCGGCAGACTGATGTGCTGCCTGGGTTATGAATATAATGAAGGCGAGCCAAACACAGGCCAAAAAAGAGCAGAAGAGACAGTAATGGCAACTGCAAACAATAAAGTGAAGGAAGCCACCGAAGAAGCATCGGATGTCTTGTCCCCGGAAATCGTTTGCTGCGCCCCAACTCAGACAGTCCAGAAGCCTGAAAATATTCCGGCAGCATCTGAGAATAAGGGCGAGCAGAAACCTGAGGGTACCAGCGGTCCTAAGAGAAGAAGGAGAAGAAGACACAGGAGGAGGGGCCCCAAGAAAGATGAATAAAAGGTTCTATGTAACAACTCCCATATACTATGTAAATGATATCCCGCATATAGGACATGCCTACACAACAGTGGCAGCAGACATCCTGGCGCGCTACAGCAGACTCACAGGCAATGATGTTTTCTTTCTCACCGGCACAGACGAGCACGGCCAGAAGGTCGAAAAGGCTGCACAGGAGAAGGGACGCTCACCGAAAGAGCACGCAGACCTGATGGTCGAAAACTTCAAGGCACTCTGGAAGAAGCTCAACATATCTAACGATGCCTTCATACGTACTACAGATACAGAGCATAAAAAGACCGTACAGGGTCTCCTGCAGATGCTTCTGGACAGAGGGGAGATAGAAAAAAGGTCATATGCGGGATGGTACTGCACTCCTGATGAGCGGTTCTGGACAGAAAAAGACCTTGTCGAGGGCAACTGCCCTGACTGCGGTCGACCTGTGGAGCAGATACATGAAGAGAACTATTTTTTCCTGATGTCAAAATATCAGGGAAGGCTGATAAAGCATATCGATGACAACCCGGATTATATCCTGCCCGATACACGCAGGAACGAGGTGCTCGGGTTCCTGAAGCATAACACGCTCGGGGACCTCTGCATTTCCAGACCCAAACAGCGTCTTGCATGGGGGATTCCCCTCCCTTTTGATGAGAACTTCGTGACGTATGTATGGTTCGACGCACTCGTCAATTATTTTTCAGCAACACGTTACCTTGTCCAGCATCCTGAACAGACAAGCCTTGGTGATTTCTGGTGGCCTGCCAACCATCATCTGGTCGGCAAGGACATACTGACCACTCACGCAGTATACTGGTCAACTATGCTGATGGCGCTGAATTTACCACTGCCCGGAAATATATTTGCCCACGGCTGGTGGACTGTTGACGGCAGGAAGATGTCGAAGTCAGTCGGCAATGTAGTAGACCCGCATGCCATGGTGGACCGATACGGCGTAGATGCCTTCAGATACTTCCTCCTCAGGGAGGTGCCATTCGGCCTTGACGGAGACTTTTCGGAACAGGCACTGATAAATCGTATAAACACAGACCTTGCCAATGACCTCGGCAACCTCCTCAGCAGGTTTCTTACGATGGCCGAGAAATATTTCGGCGGTGAAATTCATCCTGAGCGGAAAACAGACGAGGCAATGGTATTTTCT
>Ga0210377_10001167_pt1 | contig 24138 bp, 17 predicted proteins | sample PLM4_65_b1redo_FD_155480 | JGI IMG/M metagenome (GOLD analysis project Ga0210377, IMG submission 155480) | Groundwater sediment microbial communities from an aquifer in East River, Colorado, USA - PLM4_65_b1 redo | ecosystem: Environmental > Terrestrial > Soil > Riparian zone | place: USA: East...
GAACTGCTCGCGTTCTGGAAGAAGGTGTCGGAGCGCGCCGACCTCGAGGTGCGCACGCACGAGAAGGTCGAGACCGTCATCCGCGGGGAGGACGGCCTGTTCACCATCGCGACCACGAAGGGGAAACACCGGGCGCGCCACGTCATCCTCGCCCTCGGGCGGCGCGGCACGCCGCGCAAGCTCGGGATCCCGGGCGAGGGGCTGGCGAAGGTGATGTACAGCCTGATCGAGGCCGAGGCGTACACCCACAAGAAAATCCTCATTGTCGGCGGCGGCGACAGCGCCGTCGAGGCCGCCATGGGGCTGGCCCACCAGGAGGGGAACGAGGTGAGCCTGTCCTACCGCCGGAATGAGTTCAGCCGCCTCAAGGAGCGCAACGCGCAGCGTCTGAAGGAATGCATCGCCAAGGGGACGGTGCGCGTGCTGTTCAGCTCGAACCCGGTCGAGATCAGCCCCGATGCCGTGGTTCTCGACGTCGCCGGCGCGCGGTGTTCGATCGCCAACGACTATGTCTGGATCTTCGCTGGTGGCCAGGCCCCCGACGAGTTCCTCAAGAAGGTCGGTGTCGCGGTCGGAGAGCGGGATCTCACCGAGGAAGCGCGGGTCGAGGCCAAGGGCCGGGGCGCCGCCGCCTGAGCGACGCAAGCTAATCGACGCGGCCCCCGCAGCAACGGGGCCAGGTCATCGGTTCCGTGTCAGAGTCCGAAGCGGTCGAGCGCCATCCAGCCATTGCGCACGGCGTGGATCGCCGCCCACTTGAACGGGCCGGCGAGGAGCCACGGCAGGCGCCGGGCGACCAGGAACCGGCCGTCTTCCTCGATCGGCGCCCCGGAGTAGAGGTCGACGAGCATGTGCGCGGCGAGGTGGCTCAGGGCCACGCCGTTGCCGGTGTAGCCGAGGGCGTAGTAGATGTTGCGCGGCGTGCCCGTGACACCGATCGACGGCAGGAAGTCGCGCGCGAAGGCCACCGGGCCGCTCCAGCAGTGGGTGATCGCGACACCGTCGAGCGCCGGGAAGATGCGCGTCAGCGCCGCCTCAAGCCGAGGGGACTCGCGCGCGCCATCATGCACGAGGCCGTCGCCGGCGTGATACGCCACCCTGCCGCCGCCGATCAGCACCCGGTCGTCGGCCGTCAGCCGCATGAAGTGATAGACGCGCCCGTCCTCCCACAGAGCCTGGCGGCGCCGCCAGCCGAGGGCGGCGCGTGCCGCCGGCGCGAGCGGCGCCGTGGCCACGCAGGCGACATGCACCGGAGCGACCCGGTTCGTGAAGAACCCGAGATGCGGCGAATAGGCGTTGGTCGCGAGGACCATCGCCGGGGCGCTCAGCGTGCCGCCCGGGGTCGCGAGCCGCAGGATCGGACCGCGGGCGATGGCGACGACCGGCGTCGACTCGTGCACCACGACGCCGGCGTCGATGGCGGCGGCGCGCAGTGCGAGGACGAAGCGCAGCGGATCGATGAGCAGGTGCCCGCCCGGCAGGTGGAATCCCGAGCGGTACAGCGGCGCGTCGATCTCGCGCCGCAACGCCGCGGTGCCGAGGACCTCCGCCTCGACCCCGAGCCGCGCGTAGACCGTTGCGAGGCGGCGCTGTGCCTGCTCCTGCCGGGTGGTGCGGGCGAGCGCCAGGCTGCCGGCTGCCTCGATGCCGCCGGATGCGCCGATCCGGCGCGCCATCGCCAGGAGCCGGCGTGGCCCGTCGGCGAGCCAGGCGGCGGCGCGGCGGGCGCCCTCGGTTCCGAGCATCGCCTCGAGGCGGTCGAGGTCGGCGCCGCATCCGGGCAGCGCCATGCCGGCGTTGCGGCCGCTGGCCCCGGCGCCACAAGTTTCCGCCTCGAGCAGTACGACGCGGCGCCCGGGAAACCGATCGCGCACCGCGATCGCCGTCAGCAGTCCCGTGTAGCCGCCACCGACTACGGCGAGGTCGGCCCTGGTGTCGCCCGCGAGCGGCGGGGCGGTCGGTTCGGGCCGCGGCGGCGTGCCGTCGGCCGGTTCGGCCCAGAGGACACCCGCGAGACTGCCTCGGGCGGTGTCCCGGAGGCGGCCCCCGGCGGCGCCGATCACGGGCGCGCTGGATAGATGCGGTTGGCGGTGCCGGCGAGGATCGCCTGCCGCGCTTCGCTGGCGAGCGGCAGGGCGCGGAATGCCTCGACATTGCCGCGCACGCCCGGGACGCCGGGTCCCGGCCAGTCGGTCCCGAACATCGTCTTGTGCGCCACTTCACCGAGGCGCGGGAAGTACTCGAGGAGCGACTTCGGCGGGATCCCCGAGATGTCCATCTGGACGTTCGGGTGCCGGCGCAGCAGGAACATGCACTCGTCCATCCACAACGGCCTGCCGCCATGCGCCATCACGATGGTCAGATCGGGGAAGTCGACCGCCACATCGTCGAGGTCCATCGGGTGGCCGTACTTGTTGCGGGCGGCGGGGAAGACCGACGTGCCGGTGTGCACCATCACCGGGATGCGTAGCCGTGCGGCGCGTTCGTACAGGGCCGCGAGACCCGGCAGCTGGCCGCCGTCGCGGTAGTCGTTGACCCGGAACAGCTGGTGCGGCGGATGCAGCTTCAGCACCCGGATGCCGTGCCGCGTGACGATGCGCTCGAGATCGCCGGCCGGATCGCGCGACAGACGGGGATGGACGCCGCCGACCGGCACGAGGCGGTCTTCGTGACCGCGGCAGTAGTCGCCGATGTATGCGTTGACGTCGTCGGTGAAGCCGATGACATCGGGGCTGACGTAGTTCACCAGGACGGCGCGGTCGACCCCCTCGCGGTCGAGAAACCCGAGGAAGGCCGCGGGACTGTCGCACAGCGATCGGACGAGATCGAGGTCGAGCCGGCGCTCGGCCATCGTGCGCAGCGCCTCGGGCCGGAACTGGCCCCAGGGCTGGATGTGGATGTGGGCATCGACGACCATGCCGCCTCCGTGCGCGCCGGCGCCGATCTCAGCGACCGCCGGGTGTGAGGATGATCTTGCCGAACACCGACCGCTCGGCCATGGCGCGGTGCCCGTCGGCGACGCGCTCGAGCGGCAGGACACGATCGATCACCGGGCGCAGGCGCCCGTCGCCGACGAAACCGGTGATGCGCGCCAGCTCGGCGCGGCTGCCCATCGTCGAGCCGAGGATCGACAGGCCCTTGAAGAAGACGAAGCGCAGGTCGGTCGCGGCGCGGTAGCCGCTGGTGGCCCCACAGATAACCAGCCGCCCGCCCCGCGCGAGCGCCTGCAGGCTGGTCTCCCAGGTCTCCTCGCCGATGCTGTCGACGACGATGTCGACACCGCGCTTGCCGGTCTCCTTCTTGACCACGTCGAGAACGTCGCCCGATCGATGGTTGATGACGACGTCGGCGCCGAGGGCTTTCGCCTTCGCCGCCTTGTCGTCGGAGCCGACGGTGGCGAAGACACGCGCCCCGTGCAGGCGGGCGATCTGGATGGCGGCCGTGCCGACACCGCTGCCGCCGGCATGCACCAGGACATCCTCTCCGGGGCGGACGGCGGCGCGCCCGACCAGCATGTGCCAGGCGGTCAGGAAGGTGAGCGGGAAGGCGGCGCCCTCTTCGAACGACACCGATGCCGGCAGCGGCAGGACGTGGCTCGCGCGCAGGGCGACGTACCCGGCCTGGGTGCCGTCGCAGTGCTCGCCGAGCAGGCCATAGGCGCGGCACAACGGCTCGCGTCCGCTCCAGCACGCTTCGCAGCGTTCGCACGAATAGCCGGGTGACACGAAGACCCGGTCGCCAGCGGCCAGGCCGGTGACACCGGCGCCGACGGCGGCGATGACGCCGGCGGCGTCCGACCCCGGGATCATCGGCAGGGGCAGCGTGATGCCCGGCAGGCCGCGGCGCACCCAGGTGTCGAGGTGGTTCATGCCGGCGGCGCGCACCTCGACAAGGACCTGGCCGGGACCAGCCTGCGGTTTCGGCCGCCGGACGATCTCGAGCACCTCCGGTCCGCCGTGGCGGGGGATGACGACCGCCTGCATCGTGTCGCCCACGATCGTCAGCGCCCCTCGAAGCGGGGCGGGCGCTTGTCGAGGTAGGCGGCCAGCCCCTCGCGCGCGTCGTTCGAGGTGAACAGCTGCTGCTGCAGCTCGCGCTCGAAGGCGAGCGCCTCGGCAAACGGCATCTCGGCGCCGGTCGCCACGGCCCGCTTGATCCGCCCGACCGCCATCGACGCCTTGTGCGGCGGACAGAACTGCCGGGCGTAGCGCAGCACTTCGATGTCGAAGTCGGTGGCGTCGAGAACCTGATTCACCAGCCCCAGCGCCTGCGCCTCCTCGAAGGTGTGGGTGGAGCCCGTGATCATCAGCTCGAGCGCCCGGGCGCGCCCGACCAGACGCACGAGTCGCTGCGTGCCGCCGGTGCCCGGCAGGACGCCGAGCGCCACCTCCGGCAGGCCGATTTTCCCGGCACCGCGCCGGGCCAGGCGCAGGTCGCAGGCCAGCGCCACCTCGAGACCGCCGCCGACGCAGTGGCCGTTGAGGGCGGCGATCACCAGCTTCGGCGTCTGCTCGAGGCGCATCAGCGTCTCGTTGGCGTGCAGGCAGAAGTAGTACTTGTACTCGGGCGTGACGCTCTGCAGCGTCCGGATGTCGGCCCCGGCGCAGAAGAAGCGCTCGCCGGCGCCGCGCAGCACGATGACGTGCACCGCCGCGTCCATGCGCGCCTCGAGGATGGCGGCGTCGAGTTGCCGCATCATCTCGTAGGAGTAGCAGTTGGCAGGGGGCGCCGCCAGCTCGAGGAGGGCGACGCCGTCCCCGACGCGCGACCGCACCAGCGGGTCGGTCATCGCTCGATGCTCAGGAGAGATCGACCCAGACCGACTTGGTCTGGGTGTATTCGAGGAGACCCTGGCGGCCGAGCTCGCGGCCGAAGCCGCTCTCTTTGACGCCGCCGAACGGCATGGCGTTGTCGAACAGACCATAGGTGTTGATCCAGACCGTGCCGGCCTGCAGCGCCCGTGCGGTGCGGTGCGCCTGCTTGATGTCGCGGGTCCAGACCGCCGCCGCCAGGCCGTAGGGACTGTCGTTGGCCGCCTGCAGCACCTCATCGACGTCCTTGAAGCGGATGACGGCGAGCACGGGGCCGAAGATCTCCTCGCGCGCGATGGTCATGCCGGGGAGGACGTCGGCGAAGATCGTCGGGCGCACGAAATAGCCCTTGCCCGCCGGCCGTTCGCCGCCGCACACCAGGCGCGCGCCCTCGGCGCGCCCCTTGTCCACGTAGCCCAGGACGGTCTTCATCTGCGCCTCACTCACTTGAGGTCCGAGACGGGTCTTGGGATCGAGCGGATCGCCCTGGGTCAGCTTGCCGACCTGGGTCTGCAGCCGGTCGAGGAAGGCGTCGTGCAGCCCCTCCTGCAGGAAGAGCCGCGAGCCGGCGGTGCAGACCTCGCCCTTGTTGAAGAACATCCCGGTGGTAGCACCCCGCACCGCCATGTCGACGTCGGCGTCGGCGAACACGATGTTAGGCGACTTGCCGCCGAGCTCGAGCGACAGCCGCTTGAGCGTGTCGCTGCCGCGCCGCATGATGTCACGGCCGACGCCGGTCGATCCGGTGAAGGCGATCTTGCCGACGAGCGGGTGCTCGACGAGCGCCGCTCCCGCAATCGACCCCGACCCGGGGATGACGTTGAGGACGCCCGGCGGCAGCCCGGCCTCGAGCCCCAGTTGCGCCAGGACGAGGGCGGTCAGCGGCGTCTGCAGGGCCGGCTTGAGGACCACGGTGTTCCCCGCCGCCAGCGCCGGGGCGATCTTCCAGGCGGCCATCAGGATCGGGAAGTTCCATGGGGTGATCGACCCGATGACGCCGATCGGCTCGCGCAGGGTGTAGTTGAGGGTCGGCGCCCTGGCGGGGATCGTCTCGCCCTCGATCTTCCCGGCCCAGCCGGCGAAGTAGCGGAAGCAGTCGGCGGCCATCGGCACGTCGACACGCAGGGAGTCGGTGATCGTCTTCCCCTGATCGAGGGTCTCGAGGCGCGCCAGTTCCTGCAGGTTGGCGTCGATGAGGTCGCCGAGCCGCCAGAGGATCCGGCCACGCTCGGAGCCGGGCATCTTGGCCCAGGGTCCCGAGGTGAAGGCGCGTCGTGCCGCCTGGACGGCGCGGTCGACGTCGGGTACACCGGCCGCGGCGACCTCGGTGATGGTCTCCTCGGTGGCGGGGTTGGTGGTCTTGAAGGTGGCGCCGGAGGCGGCGTCCACCCACTGGCCGTCGATGAACAGCCGCGCCGGCCGCAGTGTTTCGCGCAGTTCGGTTGTCATGGGGCGCCGATGTTATTCGGAACCACGGGGTGAGTCAACGCGCGGCGCCCGCGGCGGGACCGGCTTTCCTGCGGGATCCTCGGCCGGTGCGCTGCCATTGGCGTCGTTGCCGCGCGCCTCGCCGCGCCGGGCGCGGTGCGCCCGGCGCTGCTTCTCCTGAAGGCGGCGCTGGTGCGGCGAGAACAACCCCGCCGGTTCTTGGTAGCCGTCGGGGACCCAGAAGCCGTCGCGGTCGCGGCGTCCGGGTGGAAGCAGGGAATCCTCGGCGAGGTCATCGGCCGGTGGACGGGGAGATTCGCGCTCGCCGGGCGGCGCGCCGCGGCGCCTGGGCTGGCGTCGGCTGTCCGTCACCGACATGCGCTCTCCGGTCCGGCCTCTTTCAAACCATAATATGAAACTGGACATTCACATACTAGCAAACGGTCGCCGGCGACGCAAGCCGGTCGCCGCGCCGGTCGCCGCGCGGCCGCCAAGCGGGTCGGCGCCGGGGCCCGCGAGGTCACGCTGCCCGCGCTTGTGACCCGCACCGCGATCCACTACGATGCTCCGGTGAACATCGTCGATCCGCGGATCGAGTCCTATCTGGAGCGTGTCACGCCCGCCCGTCCCGCGATCGTCGAGGAGATGGAGCGGCTCGCCGAACGCCGCCACTTCCCGATCGTCGGCCCGCTCGTCGGCCGCCTCCTGTACGTCCTGACCCGGTCCCTCGGGGCGCGTCACGTCCTCGAGTGCGGGTCGGGGTTCGGATACTCCGCCTGGTGGTTCGCGCGGGCGATCCCGCAGGGCGGGCGCGTGGTCCTGACCGAGGCGTCGGCCGAGAACTGCGACCTGGCGCGCGACTTCCTGGGGCGCGACAACCTGCTCGAGAAGGTCACCATCCACACCGCCAACGCCCTCGATGTGATTGAAAGGGTCAATGGCGAGTTCGACATCGTCTTCTGCGACATCGACAAGCGCGACTACCCGCGCATCTACCCGTTCCTGCGCACCAAGCTGCGCCCCGGCGGCCTGTTCATCTGCGACAACATGCTGTGGTTCGGCAAGGTCGTGGGGCCGGACGAGGACGACGACACGCGCGGTGTCCGCCGCCTCACCCAGCTTCTCTACGACGACGCCGGTTTCGTCACCACCATCCTGCCGCTGCGCGACGGCGTTGCCCTGAGCTACCGGCTCACCTGAACCGGCCGTGGCGCCGGACCGCACCGAGATCACCGCGCGCCTCCAAATCGTCGCTGCCGCGGTCCTGTTCTCGACCGGCGGTGCGTTCATCAAGGCGACTGCCCTCGACGGCTTTCAGGTGGCGAGCTTCCGGTCGGGGGTCGCGGTCCTGGCGGTGCTGGCGATGCTCCCCGGCGCCCGCCGCCGGCCGACCGCCGCCGCCGGGGTGGTCGCCCTGGCCTACGCCGCGACGCTCATCCTGTTCGTCCTCGCCACCAAGATGACCACCGCCGCCAACGCCATCTTCCTGCAGTCGACGGCGCCGATCTACCTGGTGCTTCTGGGCCCGTGGCTCCTGCGCGAGCCGGTGCGGCGCCGCGACCTGCTCTTCCTGCCGATGCTCGGCGCCGGGCTGGCGCTCTTTTTCGTCGGCGCGGAGCACCCCCAGGCCACCGCGCCGGCGCCCTTGACGGGGAACATCCTGGCGCTCCTGTCCGGCGTGGCCTGGGCGCTCACTTTGGTGGGTCTGCGCTTCATGGGTCGCCGTGAAGCGGCGGGCGGAGCGGGGGCCGTGACCGCCGTGGTCCTCGGCAACCTCGTCGCCTGTGTCGCCGTCCTGCCCTGGGCGTTGCCGGTCGTGGCGGCGACACCGCGCGATGCCCTGGTGATCGCCTACCTCGGCATCGTGCAGATTGGCATCGCCTACGCCTGCCTCACCGCCGCCCTGCGTCACGTCGACGCGATGGCCGCGACGCTGCTGCTCTTCGTCGAGCCGGTTCTCAACCCGGTGTGGGCGTACCTGGTGCACGGCGAAACGGCCGGCCCGCTGGCGCTGGCCGGCGGCGCGCTGATCCTCGCGGGGACCTTCGTCAAGAACCTCATCGACATGCGTCCGCTGCGCGCCGCGCGCGATTGACGGGGCCGGGGGCCTGCGATAGAGTCCCTCCGGCATGCGTAGCGCCGCCCGCAAGGGTCGAATCCGATCCGGTTCCGCCTCCCTCCGCTCCGTTTTCGCGTCGATGGTGCCGCTCCTCGCGGCCCTGGCCTGCGGCGGCGCCGCCGCCGACAGCGACGCGGTCAAGGCCCTGATCCAGCGGGAGGTTGCCGCGGTCAACGCCCGCGACATGCAGACCCTGTCGCAGATATGGTCGCAGAGCGACGACATCCTGCTGTTCGACGTCGCGCCACCGGGGCGTTTCCAGGGGTGGCCGGCGATCGCCCGCTCGTTCAATGACTTTTTCCTGCGCCTGTCGGACGTGGCCATGAGCGTCGACAAGGTGCAGGTCAGCGTCGACGGCGCCCTCGCCGCCGCCACTTACGACTGGACCCTCGCCGGGACGCTTGACGGCCGAACGCTCACCGACCACGGCCAGGCGACCGCACTTTACCGCCGCGAGAAGGACGGCTGGAAACTGGTCCACGCCCACTACTCGCCGGCGCCGCGCGGCGCCGCGGCCGCGCCCGCGGGTGCCGGCACCCCGGCCGACGGCAGCATGCCGGCGGCGCCGGAGGGCGCCGGCAGGCAGCCCGGGCCGGCGACCCCGCCCGGCGGATAGGGGAGCCTCCCGGCCATGCCGACGACACCTGAACGGATTGCGCGCGAGGTCCTTGGCAACGGCCTGACGATCGTCGCGGCCGAAGAGCCCGATGCACCGGTCGTGGCGATCAACCTCTGGGTGCGGGCCGGCTATTTCGACGAGACCGACGACGATGTCGGCATCTCGCACGTTGTCGAGCACATGTTCTTCAAGGGGACGCCGTCGCGCCCGCAGCCGGACCAGATCGCCACGGAGATCAAGACGCTTGGCGGCGACCTCAACGCCGGCACCTACTACGAGTCGACCAACTACTACGTCGTCCTGCCGGCGGCGAACTTCGAGCAGGGGTTCGCGATCCAGGCGGACGCGCTGCGCAACCCGCTGTTCGACCCCGAGGAGTTCGGCCGCGAGAAGGAGGCGATCCTCCAGGAGGCGCGCCGCAAGCTCGACAATCCGTCCGGATACGCGATCGAGATGCTCTATCGCGAGGCGTTCGACGCGCACCGCATCCGCCGCTGGCGCATCGGCAGCGAGGAAGGGATTCGCTCCATGACGCGCGAGCGCCTCCTCGACTACTACAACAGCCATTACGTGCCGGAGCGCATCGTCGTCACCGTCGCCGGCGGGGTCAGCGCGGCGGCGGTGTTCGATGCGGCGCGCCGCCATCTCGGCGACCTCCGTCCGGTCGAAGGGGCGCCGCTCGGCTCGCCTCCCGAGCCGCCGCGCCAGGGCTTCCGCAGCCGGCGGATCGCCGGCGACATCCGGCGCGGCCACCTGTTCTGCGGCTTCAGATCGGCCCCGGCCCTGTCGGACGACGAGCCCGCCCTGCGGATCCTGGCGCACGTTCTCGGCGGCAGCCGCGCCTCCCGCCTGCACCAGGCGGTCAAGGAGCGCGACGGGCTGGTGGACGGGATCGGCGCCGGCGTGGAATCGTTCCGCGACATCGGCGTCCTGACCATCCAGGCCGAGGGCGAGCCGCGGCATGCCGCGGCGACCCTGCGCGCGGTGCAGGCGGAGATCGAGCGGATGCGGCGCGAGCCTCCCTCGGCGGCGGAGATCGACCGGGCGCGCACCGCGATCGAGCACCGCTACCACCAGAGCCGCGCCGAGGTCCTGGGGCGTTCGGCGGTGCTGGCCTACTACCAGGCTCTCGGTGGCTACGAGCTGGCCGAGGAGTCGGTGCGGCGCCTGTCGCAGGTGGCGGCGCCCGAGGTCCGGCGCGTGGCGGAGAGATGGCTCGACCTCGAAAGCGCCACGGTCCTCGAGTACATGCCCGACGATGCCGGGCTCGAGCCGGCGCCGCCAGCCGAAGAGCGTCTCGCCGATCTGCGTCGCGTCGCGCCGGCGCCGGCGCTGCGCGACCCGGGCGCCGGCCGGACGACGCCGATGCCGCCGGCGCCGTTCGCGCGCGTCGCAACCCTCGCCGCCGCCGGTCCGGTCGCCCGCCACCGCTTCGAGGCGGGGCCGGTGGTGGTGCACGAGGAGCGCCGCCACCTGCCGCTGGTCACGATCGCGGTCGGTTTCCGCGGCGGCCGCAGCGGCGAGCAGCGCGACAATTGCGGCGTCACGCGGCTGATGCAGTCGACGCTGCTGAAGGGATCGCCGCAGCGCGACGCGCGCCGTGTCGCGCTCGAGGTCGACGGGCTGGGGACCTCACTCGACCGGATCGTCGATGAGGACTGGTTCGGGTTCTCGATGAGCCTGCTGTCGCGGCACCTCGAGCGGGGTTTCGAGATCGTCGCCGACCTGGTGCGCCATCCGGCCTTCGCCCTCGAGGAGATCGAAAAGGAGCAGACGCTCCTCCTGGCGGCGCAGGAGGCGATACGCGACCAGTCGATGGCACACACCTTTCAGCTCTTCCGCCAGGCGGCCTTCGGAAGCCACCCGTACTCGCTGCCGGCCCATGGACTGCAGGCCTCCGTCAAGGCGCTCCGACGGGAGGAGCTGCTGCGCTGGCATCGCCTGACGGTGCGGCCGGCGGGGATGGTGGTCTCGGTCGTCGGGGATGCGGGGCAGTCGGAGGTGATCGACCATGTGGGCCGGTTCATCGCCGAGTGGCAGCAGGAAGGGTATGGCGGTTCCGAGCCCGGTCAACTCCTCGGCTGGGGCGCGGCCGAGGTCGTCGAGACGCGGCGCCGGACGCAGACCGCCCAGATGATCGGCTTCCCGACGCCGGGGCTGCAGTCGCCCGATCGGCACATGCTCGATGTGCTCCAGTCGGTGACCTCGGGTCTGGGCGGCCGCTTCTTCGAGGCGGTCCGCGGGCGGCGCGGTCTCGCCTACACGGTGCAGACTTTCAACTACCATCGCCTGCGGGGCGGTGCGTTCGTGGTCTACATGGCGACCTCGCCCAGGGACGAGGCCGAGGCGCGCAGGGTTCTGTTCCAGGAGGTCGCCCGTCTTCGCCGGGATGGACCGCGGCTCGATGAGATCGACCGCGCCCGCCGGCACATCGTCGGCGGGCATGCCGTCGTGATGCAGACCAACGGCGCGCGCGCGTTGCGGTATCTCGATGCCGAGGTGCGCGGCCTGGGGGCGGGGGAGGTGCTCGACTACCCGGCGCACATCGCCGGTGTCGTGCATCAGGACGTGGCGGACGCCGCCTGGCGCTACCTCGATCCTGATCGCTGCGCGATGGGCATCCTGCGCGGCGAAACGGCCTGACGGCCCTGCGCTACCGCCCGCCGCCGGACGGCGGCTTCGGATCCTGAGGCCCCGGCTCGGTTGCCGGCGGCGGCTCCGAGGGCGCCGCCTCCTCGGGCTTGGGCTCCGCCGGCTTGGGTTCGAGGGGCGCGGGCACGACCGCCGGCGTCTGAACAGCCGGTGTCTCGGCCGCGGGCTTCGGCGTCGCGCTCTCGGCCGCCGGTGGCGTGGGCGCGGCCGGCGCGGTCTCCACCGGCTGCTCGGCCGGCTTCGGGTGCTTGCGGATGTCGCCCGACAGGCGCTTCGCCTCGACACGGCGGTTCTTGTCGCGGCCTTCCTCGGTGGAATTGTCGGCGATGAAGTTGACCGGGCCGTAGGCCTTGGTGACGAACTGCTTCGCCGGCACGCCCGCGTTGATGAGCCAGGCGCGCAGAACCTCGGCGCGTCGCGCCGCGGCGGCGCGATTTGCCGCGACGCCGCCCTCGTTGTCGGTGTAGACACCGACCTCGAAGCTCACCTCCGGCCAGTACTGCGCCGCCTCGACCAGCAACATCAGCCATGCATCGACGCCGGGGTACAGCTCCATCCCGTTGAACTTGACGTTCTGGAGGATCTGCCCTTCGGACTTGTCGAGACGGACGCGCGGGCAGCCTTCGCGATCGAGCCGCGCTCCCTTCGGGGTATCGGGACACTGGTCGATGCCGTCGAGCACGCGGTCGCCGTCGCTGTCCTTCGGGCAGCCCTTCTCGTCGACGATCGCCCCGGGCGGCGTGAGGGCGCACTGGTCGACGCCGTCGTAGATGCCGTCGCTGTCGATGTCGTGCGGGCAGCCCGGGGTGGCGGTGTCGATGCCGTCGACGATCGATCCGACCGGGGTCGCCGCGCAGCGGTCGACGCCGTCGAAGATGCCGTCCTTGTCCGAGTCGGCGGGGCAGCCATTCGGATCGACGATGGCTCCCTTCGGCGTGTCGGCGCACGCATCGACCCCGTCCGGAACGGCGTCGCCGTCGGTGTCGAGCGGGCAGCCCTTGTCGTCCACCGGCCAGCCCTGGGCCGTGGCCGGGCACATGTCAAGGCCTTCCATGACGCCATCGCCGTCGGTGTCCCAGGGGCAGCCATTGTGCTGGTCGACAAGCGCGCCCGCGGGTGTGTCAGGGCAGCGGTCCTTCAGATCGAGGATCCCGTCGCCGTCGGTGTCGGCGGGGCGTCCGCCGCCGAAGACCCAGGTCAAGCCGACGTTGAGGTGGAAGTTGGAGTAGACCTCCGCGATGGCGTAGAGATCCTCGAACTCGGCGCGGAACTGGGTGTAGGCACCCAGCTTGTAGCGGATACCGCCGCCGATCGAGAAGAGCCAAGCGTCGGTGTCGCCGATCGAGGCCTTGTCGAGCGAGGGGCTGGGTGACCACTCGAGGAAGCCGAGGCCCATCTGCATGTAAGGCTTGAGACGGCGCCGCTCGTTGCGTGGATTGATGATGAAGCGCGCCGTGTAGGCCGTCGGCGTCCAGGTGCGGTCCGGATTGTTGAGGGCGATGGCGGAGTTGGCGACCAGGGTGCTCGGAACGTCCACGATCGAGGTCGAGCTGCCGCGGTAGTACTGGAACTCGACCTCGTAGGGCGGCGCGAAGTTCCAACCCACGCGCAGCCCATAGTCCATCCCGTTGTCGACCGAGAGCTCGTTGCCGTAGAGGGTGTAGCCGGCGAATACGCCCGCTTCCCACGAATGCTTGCGTTCTTCGGCAACGGCGGGGAGGGCGAGGAAAACGGCGCTCAAGAGAATCGCAGCCGACCAGGCGAACCACGGCCGACGGGCTGACGCTCGGCCGGGGCGGCTCATTCCTTCACGACGCATGCGGGCTCATCCTCGTCGGTCGTGACCTGTCTCGAGGCCTCCGCTCCGCGGCGGCCCCCCGGTTCGAGCCGGCGGATGCTGGAACAATTCAAATGGCACCGAAAAGGCGGCGAATGCTAGCACGGCGTTTTTCGGGCTGTCAACGACCACAGGGGCGCCGTGGTCGTCGGCCTGCGGAGTCGCCACCGCACGCCCGGTCGCCGCCGTGACGTTGTGCTATCCTGACGGTGTCTGACCACACGTTCCGCCACAAACCCTGTAGGGAGGCGACTTTGCGGGAAGTCTGCCGATCGCGGCCGGCCTTCGGCAAGCAGTTGTTGTTCGCGTCGGTTCTGTTCACCGGCCTGTTCGTGGCCGACCTGTTCGTCGTCGGACACCTCGCGTTCACCGCCCTCAGCCGCCAGGTCATCGGCAGCGCGTTCATCGCCTCGCTGAAGACCCTGCGCCCGCGACCCATCCCGCCGGACCCCGTCCTGCCGCGCGAGGCCCCGACGCCTTTCGGCGACGGTGAGTGCCCGGTCGGTGATCCGGTTTCGAGCGACAGCGCCCCGCCCTGCCCCGGCGGTACCCGCGGCGGGGCCGGGGGGCGCGCCGCCCCGGTCGGCGGCGGCCTGTTCCGGTCGCTGTCGGTGCGGCTCGAGCGGGCGCTTCTGGACACGCGCGGCAACGTTCTCTGGCGCGATTTCTGGCAGGGGAGTCTGCTCGACTCGCAGCCGCGGCCCGCGGGGCACCTGAGCCGGGAGCACGACTGGGCGCGCGAGGTCTGGCGCGTCGAGGGTCGCGACCAGAGGGTCATCGCTCTCATGCAGCCGGTCGATCCGGTCTCGGGGATCGTCCGCGAGGTCGGCATACCCGAGGAGCTCATCGACCAGGAGATCACCCTCCTGCAGCGCGACCTGCAACGCAAACTCTGGATCGGCGCGGCCGCCGCCGTCCTCATCCTGGTGATCGCGTTCCTGTACGTGCTGCGGCTCATCAGGCGGACGCGGCTGCTCGAGGCGCAGGCGCAGATGGACGACCGCCTGGCCTACGTCGGCGGACTGGCGGCCGGTCTGGCGCACGAGATCCGCAACCCGCTCAATGTCCTCAGCATGAATCTCCAGATGCTCGAAGAGGACGTCGTCGCCCGTCTCGGCGACGGGGCCCCCGACACGCGCCACTACCTGGCCACCCTGCAGGGGGAAATCCGCCGGCTCGGCAGCCTGGTGGACAATTTCCTGTCGTACGCGCGGCCGGTCCAGCCCCACTTCGAGAGCCGCGACCTGAACGAGGTGATCGCCGCGACCTGCCGGCTCGTGAAGCCGCAGTTCGAGGCGCAGCGGGTCGCCCTGCGACAGGAACTGGCCCCGTTCCTGCCCGCGGCCGAGCTCGACGACGCGCAGATCCGGCAGGCGCTCATGAACATCCTGATGAACGCGGTACAGATCCTCAAGCCGGGCGGCACGGTGCTGGTCCAGTCGGGGGTGGTCGCGGATGGCGGCGTACAGGTGGCGGTGACCGACGACGGCCCGGGCATCGCGACGGCCGATCGGCAGCGCATCTTCGATGTCTTCTACTCCAACCGACCGGGCGGGACCGGCCTGGGGCTGGCGATCGCCGCGCGCATCATGCAGGCGCACGGCGGGCGCATCCTCGTCGAGGATGGCCCCGGCGGGCGCGGGGCGCGCTTTGTACTGAGGTTGCCGCGGCGCCAGCCGGCCGAGTCGGCGGCCGCCGCCCCGGGTGCCGTCGCGGTCCCGGGAAAGTCGTGAGCCGCGAGCAGGCCGCGGCGCGTGCCGAGGAGCTGCGCCGCACGATCTGGGGGCACCGCAAGCGCTATTTCGTCGACGACGACCCGATCATCTCCGACGCCGAGTACGACCTCCTCGAGCGCGAGCTGCGGGAGATCGAAGCGCGCTTCCCCGGCCTGGCGACCGCCGACTCGCCGACCCGCCGTGTCGGCGCCCCGGTCGAGGGCGACCTGCCGACCGCCCGCCACGCGGTGCCGATGCTCAGCCTCGACAACGTCACTGCCGCCGACGAATTCCGCGCCTGGCACGAGCGCCTGCTGCGCGCCCTGGGCCGTGATCCCGCCGACGCCGCGGCAAGCGCGATCGCCCTCTCGGCCGAGCTCAAGATCGATGGCGTCTCGGTGTCGCTCATCTACGAGGGCGGTCGGCTCGAGCGCGCCGTCACGCGGGGCGACGGCGTCACCGGCGAGATCGTCACGGCGACGGTGCGCACCATCCCGACGGTGCCGCTGCGGCTGCTGCGGCCGGTGCCCTTCCTGGAGGCGCGCGGCGAGGTCTACTACCCGCTCGAGGCCTTCGCCGCCATGAACCGCGAGCGCGAGGAGGCCGGCGAAGCGGCCTTCGCCAACCCGCGCAACGCCGCCGCCGGCAGCCTGAGGCTGCTCGACCCGGCGCTGGCGGCGCAGCGGCCGCTCGATCTCTTCGTCTGGTCGCTGGTCCGGATCAAGGGCGAGCCGGCGCCGGCGTCGCACCTGGAGGGGTTGGCGCTGCTGCGCGACCTCGGGCTGCGCGTGAACCCGGCGACGCGCCGCTGCGACGCCCCCGCGGACGCCGAGGCGTACTACGAGACCTGGGTCCGCGGGCGCGACGGCCTGGCGTACGAGGTGGACGGCTGCGTCATGAAGGTCGACGCCCGCGCCATCCAGGAGCTGGCCGGCGCCACGGCGCGCGCCCCGCGCTGGGCCTGCGCCTGGAAATTCCCGCCGCGCCAGGCGACCACCCGGGTGACCGGCATCGACGTGCAGGTCGGGCGCACCGGCGCCCTGACCCCGGTCGCCATTCTCGAGCCGGTGCACCTCGCCGGGTCGACGATAAGGCGCTGCACCCTGCACAACGAGGACGAGGTGCGGCGCAAGGACGTGCGTGTCGGCGACACGGTGCTGATCGAAAAGGGCGGCGACGTCATACCGAAGATCGTCAAGGTCTTCCCCGATCTGCGCGCCGCCGAGTCCGTGCCCTTCGCCATGCCCGCGGCCTGTCCCGCCTGCGGCGCCGCCGTGGTGCGGCCGCCCGAAGAAGTGGTGAGCCGCTGCCTGAATACCTCCTGTCCCGCCCGTCTCAAGGAGTCGATCCTGCACTTCGCGCGGCGCGAGGCGATGGACATCGAGGGCCTGGGCGAGGCGCTGGTGGACCAGCTGATCGCCCGGTCGCTGGTGGGCTCAATCCCCGACCTCTACCGACTCGATGCGGGCGCCCTGGCCGATCTCGATCGGATGGGGAAGAAGTCGGCCGCCAACCTCGTGGAGCAGATCGCCAGGAGCCGCGAGGTGCCGCTCGAGCGCGTCGTCTTCGCGCTCGGCATCCGCTTCGTCGGCGAACGCACCGCGGAACTGCTCGCCGAGGCCTTCGCGTCGATCGACGACCTGACGGCCGCCACGGTCGAGGACCTCGAGCGCGTCCACGAGGTGGGGGAGCGCGTGGCCGCCTCGATCCGGGCCTTCTTCGATCAGCCGGAGAACCGCGACGTGGTGCGGCGGCTGCGGGAGGCGGGATTGGCGATGCGCGCGGCGACCCCGCGGCGGGTCGTCGCGGACGGGCCGTGGTCGGGGCAGATGGTGGTCGTGACCGGCGCCATCCCGGGCTGGAGCCGCGACGCCGTAAAAAAGTTGATCCGCGACGGTGGAGGACGGGTTTCGGAGAGCGTGTCGAAGAAGACCGGTCTGGTCATCAGCGGCGCCGACCCGGGGTTGAAGATCGACAAGGCGCGTACCCTGGGGGTGCGTGTCATGGAGGCGGAGGAGTTCCTGCGCCTGGCGGGGCCGGGGCCGGGGCGGGCGGCGTGAGGCCGCGACCCGGGCGGCGCCACGAAGGTGCCCCATACTGTGACCGGGAAAGACTGCCAGGGGAGGCACGATGACGGAGGGGCGCGGCGACATCATCGTCGTCGACGATGACGACGGCAACCGGCGCAGCACCGAGATGGCGCTGCGCAAGGACGGCTACCGCGTGGCGGCCTTCGGCTCCGGTCCCGAGGGGCTCGAGCACCTGCGCGCGCACGGCGCCGATCTCCTGGTGACCGACATGCGCATGCCGGACATGAACGGCCTGGAGGTGCTGCGCGCGGCGCACGCCATCGATCCCGCCCTGGCGGTCCTGGTGATCACCGGCTTCGGATCGGTGCAGTCGGCGGTCGATGCCATGAAGCAGGGCGCCGACGACTATCTCCAGAAGCCGGTGAACCTGGTCGAGCTGCGCAAGCGGGTCGCCGCCGCCGTTGAGAAGCGCCGGCTCGCCCAGGAGGTGGTGCGCCTCAAGGAACGGCTCGAGGAGAAGTTCAGCTTCGGCAAGATCGTCGGCGCCTCGCCGGGGATGCAGCAGATCCTGCACCAGCTGTCGCTCATCGCCCCGACCCGCAGCAGCGTCCTGATCGTCGGCGAGAGCGGCACCGGCAAGGAGCTGATCGCCAACGCCCTGCACCAGCACTCGCCGCGCAAGGAGGCCCGCTTCGTGGCGGTCAACTGCGCCGCGATTCCGCCCGACATCCTGGAGAGCGAGATGTTCGGGCACGAGCGCGGCGCCTTCACGGGCGCCGTGCAGCGCAAGCCGGGCACCTTCGAGCTGGCCGACCGCGGCACCCTGTTCCTCGACGAGATCGGCGACATGCCGATGGCGCTGCAGGCCAAGCTCCTGCGCGTCCTCGAGGAACGCTCGTTCATGCGGGTGGGCGGAACCGAGACCATCAGGGTGGACGTGCGGATCCTCGCCGCCACAAACTCCGATCTCGAGGCGAGGGTGGCGTCGGGCGCTTTCCGCAGCGACCTGTACTACCGGCTCAAGGTTGTAACCATCCTCATCCCGCCGCTCCGGGAGAGACCCGAGGATGTCCCAATCCTGCTGCACCGCTTCTTCTCGACCTTCAAGGACGAGAACACCCGGCCGGAGCTTGTCCTCGATCCCGAGACGGTTGAGGTGCTCAAGCGGGCCCGCTGGGACGGCAACGTGCGCGAGCTGCGCAACCTGATGGAGAGCGTCGTGGTGCTCGCGCCTCCCGGGACCACTCGCATCCGCCCCGAGGACCTGCCGGAAAGCTACCGCGCCGAGGCCGCCGCCGGGCCGCGTCCCCGGCCGGCGATCCCGGCGCCGGCGGCTGGCACGCCCCGCACGATGGACGAGATCGAGAAGGAGGCCATCTTGAGGGCCCTCGAGGAGACCGGCGGCAACCGCACCCGCGCGGCCGAGATCCTCGGCATCGGTCTGCGGACCCTGCAGCGCAAGCTCAAGGAATACGGGCAGATCGGGGCGGACGAGCCCGGGGTGTAGCCCAGGGCCCCGGGCCCCGGCGCAGTCGTCGGGCGCCAGATTGGCGGGGCGACGCGCCATTTGATGTGACCCGGGAAAGCGCCCGGCCGGCCGCCGACCCCCAAGTCCTTTGCGCGGGCGCGGGCGAGCGCGGCACAGGCATTGCAGCCCTCGCCCGCCGCATGAACCCGGCCGGTGCGAAAACCCTCCTGATCATCGAGGACGACCCCGCGGCGCTGCAGGCCTACGGCCGGCTGCTGTCGCGTCTCGGGCACGTCGTCCGGCTGCACTCCGGGTGCGAGGAGGCGCTCGCCGATCGGCTCACCCTCGAGACCGCCGACATCCTCGTGCTCGATCAGCAGATGCCGGGTCTCAAGGGGCTCGACTTCCTTCGCCGGGTCCGGGAGGGAGGCGCCTGGCGCGGCCGGATGGCGCCGCCGACGGTTTTCCTCGTGACCGCGTTCGCCGATGAGGCGCTCAGGGCCATCGCGAGCGACCTGGGGGTGGCTGAGATCCTCGACAAGCCGATCAACCCGGCCATGCTCGTGGCGCGCGTGCAGCGCGCCATCGCGGAGCCGGCGGCGGGCGACGCGGTTTCCTTGACGCCCCTGATCGGGCGGTCCTATACTGACACCCCTTCGACAGGCGATTTCTCTGGCGGGATCAAGGAGCCCCCTTCAATGAAGAAGCACGGTCAGTTGTTCACGCTGGCGCTCATCGCGTCCGGCTCGGCGATCTTCGGCATGGTGCTCGCCGGCGGTCTCAACATGACGCTGCCGGGGCGTGCCGCCGAGCCCGCAGTCTCCGACGCGCGGCCCCTGCATGCCGCGGCTCGGGCGCAGATGGCGGCCGGCCAGGGCGCCGCGCTCATGGTTCCCGGGTCGTTCGCGGACATCGCCGAGCGGGTGAACCCGGCGGTGGTCAGCATCACCGCGACCGAGATCCAGGACCAGTCGCAACGGAAGCCGTCGTTCCATGGTGACCCGTTCGAGTTTTTCTTCGGGCCGCAGGGACCGCAGGGACCGCAGACGCCCCGGCGACGCGGCCCGTCGCAGGATGATGGCGAGCCGGACATCGAACAGAGCGGCGGCTCCGGGTTCCTGATCAGCGATGACGGCTTCATCCTGACCAACTACCACGTCGTCGAGGGCGCCAGCCGTATCCGCGTCAACCTGAGCGGCGATCGCCGCGACTACCCGGCCGAGGTGGTCGGCTCCGACCCGGGCTCCGACCTGGCGCTCATCAAGATCGAGGTCCCCAAGAAGCTGCCGTTCCTGACGCTGGGCGATTCGGAGACCCTGCGGATCGGCGACTGGGTCATGGCCGTCGGCAATCCGCTGCAGTATGAGCACACCGTCACGGTGGGCGTCGTCAGCGCCAAAGGCCGGGTGCTGCGCGGCCTGTCGCGCGACGCCTCGCTCGACAACTTCATCCAGACCGACGCGGCGATCAACTTCGGCAACTCCGGCGGACCGCTGGTCAATATGGCCGGCGAGGTCATCGGTGTGAACACCGCCATCAGCAGTGTCGGCCAGGGGATCGGCTTCGCGGTGCCGGCGAGCATCGCGCGCGAGGTCGCCGACCAGTTGCGGACCAAGGGGAAGGTGTCGCGCGGCTACCTCGGCATCACCGTGGCCGAGGTGACCCCGGACGTCGCCGAGGCCTGGGGTCTCCCCGACGAGAAGGGGGCGCTGGTGCAGTCGGTCTCCCCGGGCCTGCCGGCCGCCGTATCCGGGGTCCAGAGGGGCGACATCATCACCGCCATCGACGGCCAGCCGGTCGCCTCGAGCGAGGAGGTCGTCCGGGTGATCTCCGCCAAGGACCCCGGGTCGAAGGTCCGGCTGACGGTCTTCCGCGGCGGCAAGGAGATGACCTTCACCGCCAACCTTGGTGACCGGCCGACCGACATCGCGGCCAACCGCCGCGGCGGCCAGGGGCAGGGGGAGCCCGACGAGCAGAACGAGACCCAGCTCGGCATCACGGTCGAGGAGCTGACCCCGGCGATCCTGCAGGAGCTCGGCATGAACCGCGACACCGCGGGTGTCGTCGTGACGCACGTATCGCGGGTTGCCGAGGCCTGGGAGAAAGGGGTCAACAGCGGTGACCTCATCACCGAGGTGAACCGTGTGACGGTGGCCGACCTCTCCGGTTACCGCAAGGAGATCCGCAAGGTGAAGGCGGGCGGTCTGGTGATCCTGTATGTCGTCAACCCGCCGAGCCGCACCGGCGGAGACCCGATCAGCCGCTACGTGACCCTGCGCGTTCCAGAGGGGCAGTAGCCGCCGCCCGCCGCCGGCGGGGAGGCGACGAAGGTCTTTTCACGGGGCCCGCTTCCGGGCCCCGTTTTTTTCGTCTATCATCGGGCCGCTCGACGCCGCGCGGAGTCGCCGGCGCCGTTCCTTCACGATGCGCGGCCGCGTCCTGGTCATCGACGACGAGGATGCCATCCGGAAATCCTTGCGGATGGTCCTCGAATACGAGGGGTACGAATTCCTCGAGGCCGCCTCCGGCCCCGAGGGGCTCGACACCCTGAAGCGCGAAGGTCCGGACGCCGTCCTGCTCGACATCAAGATGCCCGGCATGGACGGGCTCGAGGTGCTGCAGGCGGCGCGCGGCCGCGATACGCAGACCCCCATTCTCATGATCTCCGGCCACGGCGACATCCCGACCGCGGTCGAGGCGATCCACAAGGGCGCCTACGACTTCATCGAGAAACCGCTCGAGTCGGAGCGCGTCCTGACCGCGCTGCGCAACGCCATCGAGCGCACGCGCCTGAGGGACGAAAACCTCAGACTGCGGCACCAGGTCGAGGCGCGCCACCGGATGATCGGCGATTCGGCGGCGATGCGGGCGGTACGCGAGGCGGCGGGGCGGGCTGCCCCGACCACCGCCACCGTCCTGATCTCCGGCGAGAGCGGCACCGGCAAGGAGCTGATCGCCTGGGAGATTCACTGCCGCAGCGCGCGCGCCGAGAAACCGTTCGTCAAGGTGAACTGCGCCGCCATCCCCGAGGACCTCATCGAATCGGAGCTGTTCGGGCACGAGAAGGGGTCCTTCACGGGCGCCTCGGCGCGCCAGGTGGGCAAGTTCGTGCAGGCCGACAGCGGCACGATCTTCCTCGACGAGATCGGCGACATGAGCCCCCGCACCCAGGCGAAGGTGCTGCGCGTGCTCGAGGGGGGCGAGGTCGAGCCGGTCGGCCTGGCGAAGACGATCAGGGTCGACGTGCGGGTGATCGCGGCGACCAACAAGGACCTCGCCGCCGAGATCCGCGCCGGCCGCTTCCGGGAGGACCTCTACTTCCGCCTGAACGTCGTCCCGGTCACGTCGCCGCCGCTGCGCGACCGGCGCGAGGACATCCCGGCGCTCGCGAACCATTTCGCCGGGAGCTTCTCGGCCGAGAACAACCGGCGGCGCCGGTCGTTCAGCGCCGATGCGATGATGCGCCTGCAGGCCCGGCCATGGCGCGGCAACATCCGCGAGCTGCGGAACTTCATCGAGCGCGTCCTGATTCTGACCGAGGGCGAGACGGTCCGCGAAGAGGACATCCTGGCGATCGAGGAGTTCGCCGCCGGTATCGGCCTGTCGTCGGCGCCCCCTCCCGAGACGGCCGGCGCCTTCCCCGCCGAGACGCGTCCCGCGGCCGCCGGGATGGGGCCCGATCCGTCCCGCTTCACCACCCTGCAGGAATACCGCGAGGAGGCCGAGAAGGTCTTCCTGCTGCGCAAGCTGCGGGAGTTCCGCTGGAACGTCTCGCGCATGGCCAAGGCGATCGACACCCCGCGCAGCAACCTGTACAAGAAGCTCGAGCAGTACGGCATTTCCCGCGACCAGGTCCAGGAATGACCGGTGACCGCGGCGTCGTGATCATCGACGGGGTGCGGACGCCGTTCTGCAAGGCCTGGGGCGTCCTGCAGGATGTCCCCGTGGACGATCTCGCCCGCATCGCCATCGCCGAGGCGATGGCGCGCGTCGATCTCGACCCGGCGGCCGTCGACGAGGTGGTGCTCGGCAACATCGCCCAGCCGGCCGAGACCACGACCCTGGCGCGGGTGGCGGCGATCCGGGCCGGGGTGCCGCGGTCGGTCCCGGCCGTCACCGTGAACCGCAACTGCGGCTCGGGGACCGAGGCGATCGTCACCGCCTGGCACCGCATCCAGGCGGGGGTGGCCGACGTCGTGGTGGCGGCCGGCGCCGAATCGATGTCGCGCATCCCGTTCCAGCTCGGGCAGGGATTCACGCGCCGCCTGATGACCCTGCGCCGGGCGCGCTCGCTGCCGGCCCGGGCCCGCGCCCTGCTCGGCTTCGGCCGCGCCGACCTGACGCCGTTCTCGGCCCTGGAGGTGGGCCTGCGTGACGCGACGAGCGGGCTCAACATGGGCGAGACGGCCGAGGTCCTGGCGCGGCGCTTCGGCATCGGCCGCGACGAGCAGGACGCCTATGCCGTCGAAAGCCATCGCCGCGCGGTCGCCGGTCGCGCCCGCCTGCGCGAGGAAATCGTCCCGCTCTATCCACCCCCTGGCCACGCCCCGGTCACCGACGATGTCGGGCCGCGCGAGGACCAGTCGCTCGAGGCGCTGGCGCGGCTCAAGCCGGCGTTCGATCGACGCTGGGGGACGGTGACCCCGGGGAATTCCTGCATGCTCACCGACGGCGCGGCGGCGCTCATCATCGCGTCCGAGGAGCGCGCCCGGGCGCTGGGCATGCCCTACCTCGGACGCATCCGCTCCTGGGCCTTCGTGGGTCTCGACCCCGAGGTGATGGGGCTGGGCCCCGTGCATGCCGCCCACCTGGCGCTGCGGCGCGCCGGTCTGGGGCTGCGCGACATGCAGCTGATCGAAATCAACGAAGCGTTCGCCGCGCAGATGCTGGCGGTGATCCGGGTTTCGGCGTCGGCAACCTACGGCCGCGACACGCTCGGCCGCGACGGCGCGCTCGGGGCGATCGACCCGGCGATCCTGAATGTCAACGGTGGCGCCATCGCGCTCGGGCACCCGGTCGGCTGCTCGGGGGTCCGCCTGGCGCTGACCCTCCTGCGGGAGATGGCGCGTCGCGATCTGACGTATGGGCTGGCGGCCCTGTGCATCGGTGGCGGCCAGGGGGCGGCGCTCGTGGTGGAGCGCTCGTGACCCGGTCGTTCTGCAGCCGGATGAGCGGCGGGCGGGGGCGCCGGTGAGCGGCGACGGCTGGCGCGTACCCGTGCTGCGACCGACGCAGGAGACCCTGCCTCTCGAGGGGCGCGCCTCCGGGCGCGCGGCGGCTCTCGAGGTGCGCGACGACGGTCTCGGGCTCCTCCTGCTCGAACCGGTGTCGGGACGCGTCAACCTGCTCGGTGCCGACACCGTGGCGCTGCTCGAGATGCTGGTCGGCCAGGCGGGCGAGAAACCACTGCGCGGCCTCATCGTCGCCAGCGCGCTCCCCGGCACCTTCGTCGCCGGCGC
>Ga0210377_10001168_pt1 | contig 24128 bp, 24 predicted proteins | sample PLM4_65_b1redo_FD_155480 | JGI IMG/M metagenome (GOLD analysis project Ga0210377, IMG submission 155480) | Groundwater sediment microbial communities from an aquifer in East River, Colorado, USA - PLM4_65_b1 redo | ecosystem: Environmental > Terrestrial > Soil > Riparian zone | place: USA: East...
TGTGTTTGCCCAGCGTAGCGGGCAAACCCGGCCTGTTGAAAGAAACAGGCGTCGCCCCGACCAGGGGGAAGACAATCCGAATCGCAAGGGCGTTGCTGGTAACGGCAGGGTCTGAAGGAAGCGATAAGAAGTGAACTGCACACAGCGCAAGTGAACCTGATACGGCTTCACGGGTGGGTAAGCGTGCACAATAGCGCGAAGCCCGATTCCTGGTCAGACCCGTGGGGTGATTGAGGGTGGAGTAGTTCACAGGGAGCCCGAGGTAACTGGGGAAGCCTTGTATCGTTCCGCGAATACAGCGGTAAGTGAGACACAAGAGGAAACTCAAGGTCGAACGAAGCGGTGCAAGGTGGCAGATGACTCCGTAGTAGTGATGAAGTCCCGGCCTGGGAAAGCTGGTAACAGACTGGAGGAGAAAACCGGGACGACCCGCGGCCTGGTTCGCGGGGGGCGTCAGGCGCCAAAAGCCCCGACGTAGTGCGAAGGGAGGAAGTTTATTTGAAGGGAGCCGGAACGAGAAGGGGCGCGATTCTGGGCACAAGCCGTCCGACGGGACGGGGCACTTTCTTGCGGAGGACCGTGACAGGCGATCTGCGGGAACAGGCCGACCACCGGAGTAACCCGGAAGGAAAGTCATACATTGCCCGAAAGGGATAGCAGGTGATGGACGCCGGGAGAAGGACCGGAAGAAGAGCGTAACCCAACGAGGGAAGGAACCCCGGAAGCAGGCATGGCGCGAGTGTATTACAGCTTATATGATCGCTTGCTCTCGCAAGAGAGTCTTACACGGGCGTTTCGGAAGGTGAAGGCAAACAACGGCAAGCCTGGAGTAGACGACCAGACCGTGGAGGCTTTCGCCCAGGATTTGGCCTGTGAGATCGTCATGCTGGTCCGCGAACTTCGGGAGAAGAGCTACCGGCCGCAACCGGTCAAGCGGGTGACTATACCCAAAGATGGGGGCGGGGTAAGGGAACTTGGTATACCGACAGTTCGTGACCGTGTGGTACAGCAGGCACTACTGGAGATACTCCAGCCGATCTTCGACCCAGGATTCCATCCGTCGAGCTACGGTTATCGGCCCGGGCACAGCGCTCATCAGGCGGTAGCCAAGGCAGAGCTATTTATCCGCGAATACAACCTGCGCCATGTAGTGGACATGGATCTGTCGAGATGCTTCGACACCCTTAACCACGAATTGATACTAGGCGGCCTTCGGAAGCGGGTAGTGGATGGAAGCTTGCTGGGACTGGTTCGGCAGTTTCTCCAGAGTGGGGTGATGACGGGGGAAGGATGGAAAGAGGTGGAAGAGGGAAGCCCCCAGGGTGGGGTGATAAGCCCGCTTCTGGCCAACATCTATCTGGATGCGTTTGACCAGGAGATGAAGAGTCGTGGTCACCGGATCGTCCGCTATGCGGACGATATCCTGATACTCACCCGGTCGAAGAGCGCTGCGGAAAACGCCTTGGAACAGGCAAGCCGATATCTGGAAGAAGAACTGAAACTCACCGTCAATCCGCAGAAGACCGAAGTCGTGAACAGCCGCGACGGGGTCAAATTCCTCGGAATGGTCATCCATACGGGCTACACCCGTATCCGGGAAAAGAAGGTCTGCGGACTCAAAAAGAAGGTGAGAAAGATGACCCGGCGCAACTCGCCGGTGAACCTGGAAAAGGTCATAAAGGACCTGAACCCGGTTCTTCGCGGCTTCGCCAACTACTTCAAGGCAGCCAACTGTGGAGTGGTGTTCAAGGAGTTAGCGAAGTGGATCAGGAGACGCCTTAGAGCCAAGCAACTGAGCCTCTGGAAAAAGCCGAAAAGGCTGCACCGGAGACTGAGACAGCTTGGGTATAAGGGGGGATTCGACAAGATAAAGATGAGTTCCTGGCGCAACTCTGCCAGCCCTCTGGCAAACTTCGCTATCAGCAACGACTATCTCAGAGAATTGGGATTGTTCGATCTCGGCAGGGTACTAACGGCAGCAACCGCCTCGTCTAAACAAGGATAGAATGGACATGAGCCGTATACGAGGCCCGTACGTACGGTTCTGTGAGAGGGATGAGGTGAACCTGATCAGTTCACCTCACCCTACTCGATTGTGTTCAATGCAGCTTGCTTCGTCAGGCATTGTCCGGTGATATTTTCTGAAGAATCCAATATGCCTGATTGGTTCATTTTAATTTGTCAACCTTCAACGGCCAGACCCTCTATTTTCTCTCTGCCAAGTATTTTGTACATTTGACCCATATCAGGGGCTGCTCCCGCAATTTCCTTCCACAATTTGACCTGGTTTCTCCCGGCCTTCTTCGCCTCATAGAGGGCCTGGTCGGCCATTTCCACCAGAACGTCTGCTTTGGTATAATCTCCTTCAGTCAAAGAAGCAATCCCCACACTCGCGGTGATCATAATCGTTCCATTTCCAGTTTCTACTCTCATAGCTTCCATGACCTGCCGGAGTCGGCATCCAATAACTTCTGAGGCGGTTAAATCCGTTTCCGGCAGCAAGATTGCGAACTCTTCTCCGCCGTAGCGACATGGCGTGTCAGTTGTGCGTATTGTATCCCTGATTTTCTGGGCGACCTCCTGAAGGACCATGTCTCCCATTCGATGTCCATGAGAATCATTGATGCTTTTGAAATGATCGATATCAAGCATGATTACTGCTATGCAATGGTGGTTACGGGCGTTCCTTTCCAATTCCTGGTCAGCGACGGTGAAAAAGTGGCGACGATTGTACAGGCCTGTCAACGAATCCAGTTGGGAGAGAGCCTCAGCCGCACCCCGTGCCTTCTCAACGTCAACCAGGGCGCTCTTTAACTCTTCCGTGCGCTCATGTATAGTGCGCCGCTGCAGAAAGTCAGAGCGCATGTAACGTTCGAAAGAGTAAGATGCAAACATCCCGGTAATGTTAAAGGCAAGGAAGGCAGTGGCGTTATTCATCAGGGCGGGAAGGGTAATATGGGAATAGAAGATGACCATGCCCAGATACAGCACGAAAAGGCTCCAGGAAAGAAGGGAAGCTATAAGAAAATCGGGAACGAAAACGAAATAAAACAGCACGCAAAGAAGCACGCCGCTGTAATACAGGTGATTTCCCGGAAAGGGTGCCAGGATTATCATCACGACAATTCCCGCGCCACTGGCAAGTCCCGCAATGAAGAGGCAGACGCGCATCCATTTACGGTAAAAACGGGTGTGGGTCAGGAGATATGTGAAGAGCAGGAGTGGGGAGATTAGAGCAAAACGGATAAACCATGCATACTGTTTAATTTCGGGGATCACCACGCAATCCAGAATGCCGAACATGCTATAGAGAAAAGTCCCGAACAATAGCGTCAAACGGACCTGTAAAAGGGTTTTTTCGAAATAGTCCTGCTGGAAAGCTTTTTCCAGGCTCCTGTCCGAAAAAGAGAGGGTAGCGAAGTTGAAGGAGGTACCTTTAATTGTATGCATATGTCGCCCCAATGGAATAAGTTAAAAATAAACTGTTAAATAGTGTCCATCCGGAACTTGAAGAATTACAGTCTCTCGGCCAAACTATCCAGGTCGCGCCATGGAATTACCGCCGCTTCATCGCGTCGCTGGCGCTCGTCGCCACCATAAATCAGGCGGCCCCTTCCTGCATCTTCACCTGCAAGGGAGAGCCATTTCTTGAGGCCGTCGAAATGGCCCTCAGTGATGGTCTGCTCCGATGTTATCTCAATAGGTACGAGGGCTTGCCCCTGCTCGGCGAGCAGGTCGATCTCATTGCCTATGTTGTCACGCCAGAAATAAAGGTTGGCGGGCAATCCCCTGTTGAATCTTCCTTTCATGAGTTCGCTGACCACCCAGGTTTCAAATAAGGCCGGGCGCAGGGGGTGCGCAGCAATCCGGGAGTTGTCCTGGATTGCCATGAGCCACGAGGCCAGGCCGGTGTCGTAGAAATAGAGTTTTGGGGTCTTGACCAGCCTTTTATTGAAATTACGGCAGTGCGGTCGAAGGAAGAAGACGAGATGGCTCGCCTCCAGTATGGTAAGCCAGGCCCTGGCGGTGTTATGTGATATTGCGCACTCTTTGGCCAGGTTTGAGAGATTGAGGATCTGGCCGGTGCGGGCGGCGCATCCTCGTAAAAAGCGTTGGAAAAGGGAGAGGTCGCGGATATTGACAAGCTGCCGCACCTCCCTGTCCAGGAATCTGGACACATATCTGGAATACCAATCGGCCGGGAGCGAAGGGCTGTCATAGAGCGGGGGATACATCCCCCGGTGGAGGAGATCATCGATATTCACAGGGAGGTTGCCTGCTTCAGTCAACTCTGAAATGGATAAGGGAAGGAGCTGAAGGGTGCCGAACCTCCCCTCCGGATTGTGGCTGATGACCGAATGAAAATCGAGCGGCAGGGGGCCGGTGAGGATGTAGAGCCCTTTACGTTGGTCAGTGTTGGCGCGGGTCAGGAGATATGAAAAGAGTTCCGGGGAGCGCCGGGCATCAACCAGTATGGCGCCATCTGGATAACGGTCGAGAAAGTCGGCCGGCGAGGATGAAGCAAATTCGCGAATATCCGGATCTTCCAGGGAGATACAGGGCTTTTCAGGGAAAGCGGTGCGGCAAAGAGTAGCCTTTCCTGACTGGCGTGGACCGGTAACGGCGACATAAGGAAATTTATTGGCCAGTGCCTGCACGGTAGATATGGCAAGGCGAGGTATCATGGGGAGAAAATAGCATATCTTTACAAATTGTCAATTTAATTTACAAATAGTAAACCAAAGCCCAAACCCCTTTGACTTGCCTTTATCGGCAGTTGCCAGCAAAATAAATCCGTAATTTCAAATGGTTTGCAAACGGTTATGTCTCCGGTTCCGCACTGTAGATAAGACGTTTCTTGTTGTTATGATTGGGGCATATTCTGCGATTACAGATTGTCAAATAAATTTACAATTTGTAAGAAAGTGCCCAACCCGTTTTCTACGGCCTCATAACATACAAAAAAGTGATGACCTATCGATTCAACTCCCAAGTCGCGTCACAACTCATAACTTTGGTGAGGCGAGGGCATTTCCACGCGGGTATTCTTGAGGAACGTCGAGAAGCGGCGCATCGTCTCCTGTTCGCCGTGAACGAGGAAGGTACGCTCTGACGTGCCTGTCTGTCGATGCCAGGCAAGGAGCTCCGCCTGGTCGGCGTGGGCGGAAAATCCGTTGATCGTGTGAATCCCCGCATTTACCGGGATCTCTTCGCCGAAGAGGTGGACATTCTCGGCGCCGTTAATGATCTTTCGCGCAAGGCTGCCGCTGGCTGCGTAGCCTACAAACAGTATGCTCGAATCCGCGCGCCAGAGGTTGTGCTTCAGGTGATGGCGCACGCGCCCGCCGGTGCACATGCCTGAGCCGGCCATAATGACCGCCCCCCCGCCGATATGGTTTATGGCGATAGAGTCTTGCGTCTCACGTGTGAAGTGCAGCCCCGGAAGGTCCAGTGGATCGTGTCCCTCGGCGAAAAGCTTCGCGGTCTCCTCGTCATAACACTCGGGATGGCGCTCGAAGATGGCGGTAGCGGAGATCGCCATGGGGGAGTCGAGAAACACCTGCATTGAGCGCGGCAACCGGCTTTTCTCCACCCCCTCGCGCAGGAAAAAGAGGATTTCCTGTGCCCGTTCCAACGCAAATGTCGGTATTATGACGTTGAGTGAGTTGATTCTGGGGTCGGACCAAGTCAACCAACTGATATCAAAAGGAAAAATCGCTAAAAATGACCTTATTTGGGCCTTAAAGCCACGTTTTTACCGGCAAAAACGAGCTTTTAAAGAGAGAACAAGGGGACATCTATGGGAGATATTCGTCAACAAATGGTCTCGGTTTCAGTACGTTAATTCCGTTATACCCTGACACCTGCAATAAGTGTTTATCTCCGCTTACGATGAGGTTGCATTTACTGACGAATGCACAGGCCAGAAATTTGTCGTCATTCGGATCTGAGCAAATCTGTTCGGGCAGGGGTGGAGCATCAACCATTATTGCTTTGTTTTTAACCAGTTCAAGTATTTTACCCAAATCTACCGGTGGAAACTGTTCGGCCAACGTCGCCCCTACCCTCAGATATTCACTAAAGATTTCCATGGAGATCACTAACTGAAGTTTGCCATCGTACCAAGCTTTAAGAATCTGGTGAGGTGGCCCAGTGAAAAAGATGCCAGAGACAATAACATTTGTGTCGAGGATTACCCTCATTTACGACCCCGCACCTTTGCGATGACATCGTTAATATGGGATTGTTTCAAACCGGCCTCTTTACCTAGTTTGCGGGCCTCGGTAATCAGTGTGTCAAATTCATTCATGGCTGGCGGTAATATCGCCTTGAGGATAACCACATCATTCTCTCCAACAACAACGAATTGAGAACCGGTTTTTAAATTGAGACGTTTGCGAATATCATCCGGAATGACGACTTGACCCTTTGAAGACATTTTTGTTGTCGCTAAATTGGCCATTGCAATATCTCCTGAGAAAATATTTTCTTACTGGTAAGATTGTATAGCAAATTTGGTTTGTTTGCAAGTGGGATGTAATGGATGTCCCAACCAAACGGGAGGACCGGTGAACCCCGGTCACCCGCTGGCCCGTGTGCGCCTGGCATGGCGCGTGGCGCGCAAGCGCCGTCTGCTTGACTGTGGTGGTCAAGCAGTGACTTGGAGGTGCAAGTCCTCTATGGACCCTGATGGTGGGAACCATTAGCCGAACGGCAAGGGTGTCCGTCGCGAGGCGGAATCTGAAGGAAGCCGAAGGCAAAGTCCCGGCCCGACGAACAGAAATCGCATATAAGGCAGTCATATCCGGGCGAGAAGGCACGTATCTTCAAAGCCCAATAACCATCCGGAGGATAGCCAGGATTTGTCAATGATTGAACCAAAGATCGTCGAAACAGAGAAGGTCTTGAATGGCTTGATTCGATCATTGCGGGATGATTAGTTTTTACCTTCAGTCTTCAGCCTTCAGTCAAATCACCTGAATTATTTCGACATCCGCGTCATTCAAAAGCTCCTAGGGCATGCGTTCCTGAAAACGACGATGATCTACCTGCACTGCGTCCCGGTCAGGACGATCAAAGAGCCGAAAAGCCCGCTCGATTTCTAATGCAAAGGAAATTCCTCGCGATTTCAATGCAAATAAAAAGCTGACACAATCAGCGCTCAACTGACTAAATCGGTCTTTTATTCGTTCCCCATCAAACCAGCGGTTAAGCATCCTGCATCCCCCGGAAAGGCTTTACTCACTGATCTAATCACCTCACAAGACCACCCCAACACTCCTTCCTGCCTAAAGAACAATTGTAATGGTTAAGTCGCGGAACCCGTCAGACGCATTGACAAAATCCGCTCCATGGACTATAAGTAAATGCCTTGCGGAGATAGCGTGGAACAGGTGGACGACAGGGAATTGCGGGCGATAATCCTCGACGGGATCGGGGCAAAGGGGCGGATCACCTTTGCAGAGTTCATGCGGGCCTGCCTCTATGAGCCGGGTCTCGGCTACTATACCTCGCCGGGTCGCAAGGTGGGGGCCGAGGGGGACTTCTACACCAGCATCAATGTACACCAGGTTTTCGGCAGGCTGATCGCCCGGGAGATAATACGGATGTGGGAGACCATGGACTTCCCGCCAGCCTTCGACATCGTCGAGGTGGGGGGAGGGAACGGCCGCCTGGCCCTGGATATCCTGGAAACCATAGCCGAACTGAAACCGCCCCTTTATGAGTTCCTGATCTACCGGCTTATCGAGGCGGAACCGTCATTGCGGGATGTCCAGGCGGCCATGCTTGCCGGTCATGATGAAAAGGTGAGATGGAGCACCCCTGAAGACCTGGAGGCGGGACGGCTTTCATTCAGCGGGTGCCTCCTTTCCAATGAGCTGATCGACTCCTTTCCCGTCCACCTGGTGGAGATGACGGCCGACGGGCTCCGGGAGGTGTACGTAACCGCCGGTGGCGGAGAATTCGCCGAGTTCCCGGACGTACCCTCGACACCGGAGCTGGAAGAGCACCTGGCACGCCTGGGGATCGTCCTTTACCCGGGACAGCGGGCCGAGATAAACCTGGAAGCCCCCCGCTGGCTGGCTCACGTTGCCCATGCAGTGGAGCGGGGGTTCGTCACGACCATCGATTACGGCTTCCCGGCCGCCGAGTTATACGCCCCGCTCCGGAAAAACGGAACGCTCCTCTGCTATTACCGGCACAGGGTGGAAGAGGACCCATATATCCGGGTGGGGATGCAGGACATAACCACCCACGTCGATTTCACCAACCTCATTGTTCGAGGGGAAGAACTTGGCCTGGAAAAGGTCTGGTTTGGCGAACAGTACCGCTTCCTCATGGGGGCCGGGCTGATGGAAGAGATGTTGGCCCTTGAAGCCGGCGCCGCCTCAGAGGAGGAAAGGCGCAAAAGCCGCCTTATCCTGAAAAAGCTCATCCTCCCCGACGGGGGGATGGGCGACACCTTCAAAGTGCTGATCCAGGCAAAGGGGGTGAAGAGCCCCAGGCTCCTCTGCATGGGAGAGTGGACAAAGCCCCTTTGACAGGCTGATACCGGGTGCTAAACTTTCAATATGGAAGAATAATCAGGCGAAGAGTTGAAGCCCGGTGAATTTAAAGGGATCTCTCCACGCTTCAGATGAAAGGATATGTAATTTGCTTTCCGATTTGAAGTCACTGGTGTTTGATCTGGACGGCACTCTCTATGTCAACAAGGACCTGGGACGTGAGATCCATTTCTGCGGTTGCCGCTACATTGGCGATCTAAAGGGCATACGTGTCACGGAAGCTTGTGATCTGATCAAGGCGACCAAGAAGCGGCTCTCCGCGGAGAGCGGATTTGACAGCTCCCTGAGTCATGCCTGTATGGAACTGGGGGGCGACCTGCGGGAGTTGCATCGGCGTTTTGCCGAGGAGATCAGGCCGGAGCGCTTTCTTTCCAGGGACGAGAGGGTCATAATGCTTTTGCAATCCCTGGGGAGCAGATTCGAACTCTCGATTTACACCAACAACAACCGCATCCTGACTAACCGAATCATGGAAATGATCGGTGTTGCCGGACTGTTCAGGCAGGTCCTGACTATAGAGGATTCCTGGCTGCCCAAACCGGACACGGATGCCCTGGAAAAGGTTTATCGGACAATCGGCAGAAAGCCCGAAGAATGCCTTTTTATCGGCGACAGATACGATATAGACCTGCGTCTCCCCGCCGACCTGGGAAGCGCGGTCTTTCTCGCCACCAGCGTGGAAGAGTTGTTTCCCCTTAATAAATTGATGCACGAGGAGGAGTCGTGAGCGAAAACAGAAAAGAGATGCTTGACGCCATCATGCGCGCCATGGAGATTGAAAAAGATACATTCGATTTTTATACCGGAGCGGAACAGAAGACCTTCGACCAGGGGGGGAAGCGCATCTTTCGCTGGCTTGCAAAGACCGAGGAGACTCACTACCTGAAGCTCTCCGAGCTGTACAGCGCCCTTGAGGAGAGCGGCCGCTGGGTCTTTTACGGCGGCTCCACCATCTCCCTGGAGGGGGATGTCCCCGGCGAGTCGCGCGTCGGTTTTACAACCGGCGACCTTGAGGCCCTGGAAATCGGCATGGATATCGAAAAAAAGGGGATTGCCTTCTATGAAGAGCTGGCCGAAAAAACCGCTGATCCTGATGGCAAGGGGATGCTGTTGACACTGCGCGATGAAGAGTTGGAGCACCTGCGGGTGATAACGGAAAAGTTCAATCAGCTGAAGAAGGGCTGAGAGGGATGAGGGATGAGGGATGAGGGATGAGGGATGAGGGATGAGTGAAGTTTATCTTCAGCCTATGACCTGAAATTATTATGACAACGCGCATTGAAAAAGATACCCTCGGCACTGTAGAGGTTCCGATTGACGCCTATTATGGGGCGCAGACCGCGCGGGCGGTGGCCAATTTCCCCATCTCCGGGCTGAAACCGCACCCTGCGCTGGTCTGGGGGACGGTCATCATCAAGAAGTGCGCGGCGATCGCCAATATGGAGACTGGCCGTCTCTCCGCCGAATTAGGCGACGCCATTGTCCGGGCCGCCGACGAGGCCCTTTCCGGGGCATTTGCCGGGGAGTTCGTGGTGGACCCGTTTCAGGCCGGGGCGGGCACCTCCCATAACATGAACGTCAATGAGGTGCTGGCGAACCGGGCAGGGGAGATACTCGGCGGTGTCAAGGGGGTATACGACAGGGTGCATCCCAATGACCATGTCAATATGGCCCAGTCAACCAATGACGTTTTCCCCACGGCAATGCGGCTCGCCTCCCTGTTCATGCTCGACCGGCTCATTCCGGAAATTGCCGCGCTCGGCGAAGCCCTGCACGGGAAGGGGAAAGAATTCGACCTCATCCTCAAGTCGGGCCGCACCCATCTCCAGGACGCCGTGCCGATTCGCCTCGGCCAGGAGTTCGAGGCATATGGAATAGCAATCGACAAGAATCTGCGAGGGATCGGGAATAGCCTTTCATCGCTCCGTGAATTGGGGATCGGCGGGACCGCGGTCGGGACAGGCATGAATGCCGAAGAGCGCTACATCGACCTGGTGGTGGCTGAGCTCGCCAGAGAGAGCGGCTTTCCGGTTTTCCGGGCGACAGACCTGGTTGAGACTACCCATAATATGGACCCCTTCGTCTCCCTCAGTTCCGCTCTAAAGGGTGTAGCGGTCAATCTGATAAGGATTGCCAACGACCTTCGGCTTCTCTCTTCGGGACCCAGGACCGGACTGAACGAGATCAACCTGCCGCCCCGCCAGCCCGGCTCATCCATTATGCCCGGCAAGGTGAATCCGGTTATGGCCGAGGTTACAAATATGGTTGCCTTCCAGGTGATAGGCGCCGACACCGCCATCACAATGGCCGCACAGGCGGGACAGCTTGAACTGAATGTAATGATGCCGGTGATCGCCTTCAACCTGCTATTCGCAATGGAGATATTGAAGAACACTATCCATGAACTGACGGTATCGTGCATCGAAGGGATTACCGCCAATGAGTCTCGCTGCATGAAATATATGGAGGAATCAGTTGGTCTTGCCACGGTCCTCGCTCCGCATATAGGTTATGCGGCGACCGCGGAAGTGGCAAAGGAGACGATGAAGACAGGGCGCAGCATCAGGGAGATCATCATATCCCGCGAACTCCTTTCCGAGGAGTCTCTGAATACGATTCTCGACCCGCTGCCGTTGACGAAGCCCGGCGTGCCGGGGAGAAAAAACAAAAAATAAAACAAAGGAGAATCAAGATGCTTAATGAGGTGAAAGAAGTCCTGGAGACGATCCGCCCCGCCCTGCAGGCGGACGGAGGGGATGTGGAACTGATCGAGGTGACCGACGACGGCATTGTGAAGGTGAAGCTGGTCGGCGCATGCGGCCACTGCCCCATGTCCACCATGACCCTGAAGATGGGAATAGAACGGACACTGATGGAAAAGGTCCCCGGTGTGAAAGAAGTTGTACAGGTGCAGTAGGGACAAACAGGAAGAGGTTCAGGTAAAGGTAAAGAATAAGAATTTTCTTTACCTTTACCTGAGAACGAAGCGAACGAATACCTTTTCCTGATTCTCAGGGAGGTGACTTATGGCTGTAAAGGTAAAATCATTCGGGATGGAGATACGTCCCATGAAGACCATGCAGGAGCTGAAGCGGCTTGATGACGTGGTCAACGATTTCCTGGCCGGCAACGGCGTCGGGAAGGTAATCTCCGTAAGTGATTCCCCCACCACCGACGACAAGGGCGAAACCATCGGACTGGTCAGGGTTGTTGCCTACGAAGAATAATCCGAGGCACGGTTTGGCTGGGAGAAATAGTGTGCTGTATGAAGTCAGGTAATAACAGATGCTGGTCTGTTATTCCAACTCCAGTCCAACCGTAACCATCACCGATACTTTCTTCACCAGACCGCCAACCCTTATGTTGAGCGGTAGCCGCAGACGGCCTCCGGCAAGAGATTCAGGTTCACCGGCTATTTCGATCACCGGTTCCATGACCTCGGCTGAGCCGGCTGCGACGTCCGACTGGGGAGCGGCGTCAATCCCGGCTTCCGCTGTAACTGCCGGAACCGCGGGTGGCTCCTCCTCAGGTGCAATAGAGGCCGGTTCCGTCACGGGAGGTTCTTCCTTCTTCAAGACAGGCGCGGCCACAGCAATACCGGCAACCTGCTCGGGCTCTTTTTCCACTTCATGCCCGCTTTCCCGCAGATTTCCGAGCACCCTTTTCATCAGACTGAACAGGGATTCGAGGATTCCTTCACCTTTGCCTGCAACAGTCGGCATAACGGTGAACCCGCCGTAATTCAGGTTGTTCACCATTTCATCCATGGGGAGGGCGTTATCAGTGTCGCGTTTGTTGCACTGCAACACCCCCGGCAGATCCTTGATGCTCATGCCGTAACCCCGCAATAACTTGCGCAGATTTTCAAGGCTTTCGATGTTGGCCTGCATCCTTTCCGGTGCTGAATCCGCAACAAAGACCAGACCGTCGGCCCCTTTCAGGACCATTTTCCATGCGGTGTCTCCCGCGACCTCGCCGATGATCGAGTAGACGTGAAAGCGTACGTTATACTCACCCACTTTTGCTTGCCCGGTCGGAGCAAAATCAAAGAAGAGCATACGGTTCTTCTCGATATTCATGGTTTTGAGTTTGCCGCGGTTCTCGGGTTTCAGCTTCCGGTAAATATAATTCAGGTTAGTGCCTTTTCCTGACAATCCCGGACCGTAATAGACAATTTTGGCGTTTATTTCGCATTTCGTATGGTTTATCAGCGCCATGGGTCTTTCCTCCTGTTCATGCCTGTTATTGTCTCTTTTTGTTCAAAAGCTGTCTACGCGCCTGGCCTGAAATAACCGTGGAAACATTTTTACTCTTGGCAAGAGAGGCAAGGTCCTTGTCAGTCAAGGTCGCCAAGAAGCGGAGCGCCGCCGGTAGAGGGGTCTTGCAATTCATGACAAGGGCCTTGCGAATTTGGTAGTTCTTGACCCACTCCTTGTTAGCGCAGATCATCCGCATTATTTCATCGTTCTGAATGGCTGTGCTGACAATGGCCAGGATCTCAGCCTCGGATATCCGCGGATTTTTTATCACCGACGTGGACACCAGTCTGTTCGAGTCTTTTATCATCAACGTCCGCCATTCCTTGTCGCCGACTAGCGCAACTTTCATCTTTTCCGAAATATCCATCTTCATGGAGAGCTGATACTTCGACTTGAATTCCTCACTCTCCTCATCCAGTTCTTCGTTTTCTTCAATCGCCCCGGCATCTTCCTCTTCTGCTTCTTCCCGGTCGGGCAAGGGGAGCGGTTCGGCATCCGCTGCCATCTCAGCCTGTTTTTCCGCAAGAAAAGCGGCAGTCCGGATATCGATAGAGGGGTGGGAGAGGAGTTTCTCCGCTATAGCCTGATTCGGGTAGTGGAGACGCGCAAGCACATCAAGAATCTTCGGGTGGACACCGGCGGAGTCGGCAATTTCAAGAACCTGCGGTTCCGTCATGGCGCGCAGGCTCTGAATGGCCGCTGAGCGCACCTCCGGATCTGAATCATGGGCCAGGAAATATTGGAGCGTCACCAGGTCGTTACCGGAAACGGTGATTTCTCCCCGCGCCGCCTGCAATCTTGTATCCCTGGGGGCATCCTTGCCGGCGTACGCGGCTGCGGCTGCGGCCAGTTTCAGGGTTACTTTCTCAGCCATGTTACCTCTTCTATTGCCCGGTCTTTATGACCCTGACAACGATCCCCTTCTTTTTAAGGCGGTTCGCCTCTTTTTTGGCGTCTTCCATTCCGGGAAATGACCCGGCCGTAAGTTCGTTTATGGGGAGCGATACCTTTACCATCTTCAGGGTAAGCTTGACCCCTTTCCGTGCAAGGCGCTTCTGCTCCACTGCTGCTCCACTTTCGTGCAGATATGAACCCGCATAAACAGCATACCTGCCGTTTTCATTCATAATGAAGGCGCTGTTGGTATGCGGCCGCAGTTTCCGCAATTCCGTATCGGCGGCATCATGACTGTCGAAATCCGCCAGGAACAGCCGGTGCATGGACTCGGATTTTATTGTTTTCCTGACGTGGAAATTGGTGATGCCCTGCTTTTCCAGTTTTAACCGGGTGTTTTTCGTCTCCCGCTCCGATGCAAATTCACCGGCCAGAAAGGTGTATGCTCCATGTATTGCTGTTTGCTTCACGGCAACGGCCGGCTTGGCAATTCTACCATCTTTCCCGGCAGCTATCGCAACAGGCTTCGGCTTGCTTTCTTTTCGCGGTTTGGCAGGTGAGGGCGCAGGAGTTGTCGGGGCTTTGGCATGTATCTTAGAAGCCGGCTTTTCTTCAGCCTTGACTGCCTTGGCGGATTGCGGCTGAGCAGGGGCAGGAGCCGGCTTTGAGAGCGGAGTCACTGTCGTTTTTGGTGTTGAAGCGACCACCGGCTTGGAGGCTGGTGCAACTACCGGTTTTGTCTGGGAGGATGCCGGAGGTGTGGCGGTTTTTTCAGCAGTTGCCGGAGCAGGTTGCTTAACTTCCGGCTTTGCCGCTGATGTATGTTCCATGTCTCCCTGATCCGGCCGCGGCGGAATAGGCTGTTTTACCGGGGCAACCTTGGCCTGCGGCGCCTCTGTTATCTGCTCTCTCGGCTTGATAAGGCCAGTAAAGAAATAAAGATAACCTAACGCCGCTGTCAGCAGCAGGAGCACGATCAGGATAACTTGGCGAATGCTCCCTTTTGTTCCTCCGGTATGTCCGGCATCATCGACTTCCTGAAAAATGTCTTTCGGCATGGGAAAGCCCTCCTTATCGGGCATTGCATATAACATGGTAGAGACACGGGACATGCGGCCTTAGACCAGGGACCCGGCTTCTGTCAGTGGGCCGGGGAATCAGGCCGCATCTCCCGTCGTTAATCAGTGGTTGCTTTCCTTGCTTGCCGCGGATTCATTTATGACCTTCTGCGCCAGATGGCTCGGCACTTCCTCGTAGTGGGAAAACTCCATGGTAAACATGCCACGGTCGCTGGTCATCGATTTCAGGTCGTTGGCGTAGGTCAGAACCTCGGACATCGCCACCACCGCGCGGATGGCCTGGGAGTTGGCCTTCGGCTCAACCCCTACCACCTTGCCGCGCCGGGAGTTGAGATCACCGATCACATCCCCCATGCACTCTTCCGGAACAGTGATCTTCATGTTCATGATCGGCTCGAGGATGACCACCTTGGCGGTCTCCATCGCCTTCTTGTAGGCCATGGAGCCGGCAACCTTGAAGGCCATTTCCGAAGAATCGACGGTATGGAAGGAGCCGTCGTAGACCGCGGCCTTGAAGTCCACCATCGGATAGCCGGCGAGGAAGCCGTCCTGGGACGCCTCGAAGATCCCCTTATCCACCGCCGGGATATACTGGCGCGGGATCACGCCGCCGACGATCTTGTCCTCGTAAACATAACCGTCACCCCGGTTGAGAGGTGTGAACTCCACCCAGCAGTCGCCGTACTGGCCGCGCCCGCCGCTCTGTTTCTTGTATTTTCCCTGGGCCTTGACCGTTGCCTTGAACGTTTCCAGGTAAGGCACCTTCTGGGTCTTCATCTCCACCTCGACCCCGAACTTGCGCTTCAGCTTCTCGATGATGACCTCCATGTGGACCTGCCCCATGCCGGAGAGGATCAGCTCGCGGGTCTTCTCGTCCCGGCGCGACTGGATGGTCTGGTCCTCCTCCATGAGTCGCTGGAGTGCACTGTGGATCTTGTCCTCGTCGTTTTTGGTCTTCGGCTGGATGGCGTAAGAGATGACCGGTTGGGGGAGCTTTACCGGCTCATAGATGATCGGCTTATCCTTGGCGCAGAGTGTGTCGCCGGTCAAGGTCTCTTTCAGTTTCGCAACGGCCACGATGTCGCCGGCAACTGCCTGTTTGATCGGCTTCTGCTTCTTCCCCTCCAGTTCGTAGAGCTGGCCGATCCGCTCCTCGCAGTCCCGCACCGGATTGTAGACGGTCGAATCGGAATTGAGGACCCCGGAGTATACCCGGAAAACGGTGATCTTTCCGGTATAAGGGTCGGAGGTCGTCTTGAAAACCAGCGCCGAGAAGGGTTCACTCTCCTCCGGAGCCCGCTCCTCGGTCTCTTTCGTCTTCGGATTGATCCCGCTGACCTTGCCCCGGTCAAGTGGAGACGGGAGACACTTGCAGATATAGTCCAGGAGGTGGTGCACACCGATGTTCTTTGTCGCGGAACCGCAGAAGACAGGAGTAAAGGTGTAGCGAAGCGTGCCGATCCTGAGGCCGTCGATAATATCCTCTTCCGAGAGTCCTCCGGTTTCCAGATACTTCTCGGTAAGGGCGTCATAGGCCTCGGCCACGGTCTCCACGAGCAAATCCCGCAGGCGCTGGGCCTCCGCCTGGTATTCGGCCGGGATAGCTTCCTCGGTAAAGGCGCCGGAAAGATCATCGGCATAGCGGAAGGCCTTCATCCGGATCAGGTCGATAACCCCGGCGAAATTCTCCGCGGTTCCAAGAGGGATCTGTACCGCCACCCCACGGGCCTTGAGCGCCTTCTCCATGTCGTCTATGGCCCGAAAAAAATTGGCGTGCTCACGGTCCATCTTGTTGACGAAGGCTATGCGCGGGATCTCGAACTCGTTGGCCCACTCCCAGATATCTTCGGTCTGGACTTTCACCCCGGAAATGGAGGAGAGGATGACCACGGCCCCCCCCAATGCACGCATGCAGGCGCGGGTATCGGCAATGAAATTGCCGTAGCCGGGGGTATCGATGATATGCAGCGGATGGCCATTCCAATCGCAGTGGTGCAGCGAAGAGGTCATCGTTATCTTTCTCTTGACTTCCTCGGGCTCGTAATCCAGGTTGGACGTGCCGTCATCGACCCGCCCGAGACGGTCGGTCATCCCTGACGTAAAAAGAATCGCCTCGGCCAGGGATGTCTTGCCTGCCCCGCCATGGGCAACAATTCCGATATTTCTCAATGTTGCGGTGTCATACTTTGCCATACTACCCCCTTTAGGTATAATTCAGGTATAGGTTTCCGTTCGCTGCGCTCACAGGCAGAGGTAGAGAAAATCTTATTCTTTACCTCTACCTTTACCTTTACCTGTTTTTTCATACATCCCTGTTTCTCAAATAGAGTATGCGCAATCCTTCCAGTGTGAGATATTCTTCCACTGCATCGATAGTTTTTGACTCCGGGGCAATCAGCCCCGCAAGCCCCCCAGTGGCAATGACTTTCGGGTTCTCCCTGGACTCCCGCTTCATCCTGCCCACTATTTCATCCACCAGCCCGATATAACCGTAATAAATCCCCGCCTGCATGGAGTTGACCGTATTTTTCGCGATGACTCCGGGAGGCTTGACGATCTCAACCCACGGCAGCTTGCTTGCCTTCTGGAACAGCGCCTCCATGGAGATCATCAGCCCTGGAGCTATGGCGCCGCCGCAATACTCGCCTTTCCCGTTCACATAATCAAAGGTAGTGGCTGTGCCGAAATCTACGATGATAAGTGATGTCTTGAATTTCTCGTAACCGGCAACCGCGTTGACGATCCGGTCCGCGCCAACCTCTTTGGGATTGTCATAATGGATCGGCATGCCGGTTTTGATGCCGGGCCCGACCAGGTGAGGCTTTATCCCGAAATAGTTGAGGGAGAGTCGTTCCAGTACCCCGGTCAGGGTGGGGACTACCGATGAAATGATTATGTCGGTGATGTTGGCCAGACCTATTCCGGTAAGGACCAGCAGGTTATTAAAGAGGATGCCGTATTCATCCGCGGACTTTGACTTGTCGGTGGATATCCGCCAATTCCTAAGCAACTGTTCTCCGTCATAAATACCGAGAACAATGTTGGTGTTTCCCGCATCGATGACTAAAAGCAAAGAACCTCCAAAGGCAGTCGCTAGTCGCTGGTTGCTGGTCAAAACCCACCAGCCACCAGCCACCAGCCACCAGCCACCAGCTACCAGCTACCAGCTACTGCAGTATAGTCACATCCCCCGCCAGCACCCTCTCCAACTTGCCGTCCGCCAGTTCGACCAGAAGCGCCCCGTCCTCGTCGATCCCCTTTGCCGTACCGGTCGATTCATTGTCCTGAAATGAAATCCTGACCCGCTTGCCGAGAAAATTGCAGCGCGCCAGCCACTCTTCCCTGACCGGTCCGTAACCATGGTCCAGATAGGCGCTATAAAGAAGGTCGAGCGCTTCAAGAAGTGCGCGGGTGAAATCGGCCCTGTTGACCGGTTTACCCGTTTCCAGAAAAAGAGAAGTGGCAGGGTGGCGCAGACCGCCTGGGAACTGCTCTCGTTTCATGTTGATGTTGACGCCGATGCCGAGGACGATGAAGTTCACCTTTTCGGTTTCGGCGCTCATCTCGTTGAGCAGTCCAGCCACTTTCTTTCCATTTATCAACAAATCATTGGGCCATTTGATAAAAGGGCTCAGAGAAGTTTCGGCAGCTATCGCCCTGGCTACCGCAACGGATGAAAGAAAAGTCATTTGCGCAGCCCTGGCCGGCAGGATAGGAGGGCGAAGGATTACCGAACAGTAAAGGTTTACACCGGCCGGCGACTCCCATTGCCTGCCGAGTCTCCCTTTGCCTCGCCGCTGAGTTTCCGCGACCACAACTGTCCCATCTTCAGCTCCTTCTTCCGCCAGTTTGAAAGCAGCCTCATTGGTGGAACCGGTCTCCCTGAAGCAGACAAGGTTCCGGCCGATCCTGGCGCTTTTCAGGCCGGCGGTTATCACTTCGGGAATGAGGAGGTCCGGCGCGGCAACCAGACGATACCCTCGGGAGGGGACCGCATCGATCCGGCACCCCAACTCCTTGAGCGATCGGACATGTTTCCATACCGCGGTCCGGGAGACATTCAATGCGGCGCTCATTTCCTCACCGGAAACGACCTCTCCTCTTTTTTCCAGGAACAGTCCGAGGATCTTCCGGCTCAGCGGCTGCTCGCCGCTATCCGTGTTCCGGCGGACCAGATCCTTCAACACCCCTCCAGCAGCATGGATATGTCCATGGCCCGGCACGAATGAGTCAGGGCGCCTACGGAGATAATATCCACGCCGGTTTCGGCAATCTCCCTGACCGTTTCCAGATTCACGCCTCCCGAGGCTTCTACCAGCGCCCTTCCTGCAATCAACTCCACCGCCGAACGCATCGTGGCGGTATCCATATTGTCAAGCATGATGATATCGGCGCCACAGGCCAAGGCCTCCGACACTTCGGCCAGGTTTTCGGTCTCCACCTCTATCTTTATAGTATGTGGAATATAATCGCGGGCCCGCTCCACGGCGATTGTGATCCCGCCGGCGGCAGTGATGTGGTTTTCCTTGATCAGCACGCCATCGTAAAGTCCGAAACGATGATTTGATCCTCCACCGGCGCGGACCGCGTATTTATCGAGGGTCCTTAAGCCTGGTGCGGTTTTCCGGGTATCAACGACCCTCGTATCTGTTCCCTTCACAGCAGCGACATAACGGGCGGTCAGTGTGGCAACACCGCACATGCGCTGCAGCAAGTTCAAGGCAACCCGCTCCCCCTGCAAAAGCATGGAAGCGTCACCGAGCAATACAGCGATGATATCGCCTGTACCGAGCATATCGCCGTCGTGAAAGCGGGGTGTGAAGAGGATGCGGGGATCGAGCATATGAAAAACCCTTGCCGCAACATCCACGCCAGCCAGGACCAGCGGTTCCTTGGCAATCAACCGCGCCCGTGCTTCATGCCTTTCCTTCACTACCGAAAGTGTGGTTATGTCTCCGGTATGAATGTCCTCTGCAAGGGCATTCTCGATGATCCTGTCAAGACCGGTCATGATACTTCTCCAACAATCGTGAATCGTTCATATATAACACAGGTTTAAACGGGCCGCAACCGCAAATCCGGCTTTCGATGACAGTTAATCAGCCGGATAAACCTTGCAGGGGCTGATATGACCGGACCCTCTTACGGGAAAGAGCCGCAGATGGTAAAAATAAGGAATGAAGAGTCATTAATTGACATATTTCACCCTCTGGCATACAATATTTTTTTTAAAGCCTCTAAGAAGATCGACATATGAAGCCAAAATCTCATTTCATAAAATTTACGCTGGTCCAGAAACTTATCGTCGGATTTGCCGTTACGGCATTTCTCGCCATGGTGACACTGGTCTTTACCTTTACCGGCCTATATTCCCTTAACAAGACCGTCAGGGACATCGCGAAAAACGACTTGGTCCTGTTACGATCCGCCAATATGCTGCGCCAGTCCCTCCTAGCCCAGGAGGGTTATGCCGGCAGATACGAGATACTGAAAAGCACTGAATTCATTGATCTGTTCAAAAAGCGGGAAAGCGAATTCCTGAGGACCATACAACAATTGCAGCGGGAAAAGCACAGTGAAGTAATCGCGGGAATCGTCCTTGAATACCGGAATTACCAGTCAACCGTTCAACTCATGTTTCATGGCGATTCCGGCGCATTGTCCAGACACAAGCCGTCCGCACAGAACGTGCTGAACGCAATCGACACCTTTTCAGTCAATCAGCAGATACAACTGAACGCCAAACTGGAGGATGCCGACCGCCAGGAAAACACCACAGTAAGGTGGACTCTCATCTTTTCCATGGCAGGATTCATTCTAGCGATAGGGATTGCCGCCATGTTTATATTCAACATCTCGACGGCCATCGATAAGCTTAAAAGGGCGACCCACCGGATCGCCGAGGGTGATTTCGATTATGACCCGCAGATCCCGCCTGGTGATGAAATCGGTGATCTTGCCCATGATTTTACCCGCATGGCCAAACGTTTGAAGGTCGTGGAACAGATGAACATCGACGCCAGCCCATTGACACGGCTTCCGGGCAATATCGTCATTGAGCAGGTCCTGAACAAAAGGGTAGCGGAAGGGAAACCATTCGCGGTCTGTTATGTGGACCTGGACAATATGAAATCCTACAACGATGTCTACGGTTATATAAAAGGAAGTGACGTCATCAAGATGGCCGGGGACATCATCCTTGAGGTTGTGCGGAATCATTCCGATAAAGATGCCTTTGTCGGTCATATAGGCGGAGATGATTTCATCGTGGTGATGGATCAGGAAAATGTTTCGTCAGTCTGCGAAGAAGTAATCAAGAAATTTGCCGAAGGGATTGTCGCCCACTATGGACCTGAAGACCTGGCGCGTGGGGGGATAGAGGGGATCGACCGTTACGGCGTACCGCGGTCGTTCCCGATCATGACCGTTTCGATTGCTGTTGTCATCTGTCAGGATGGAGAATACGAGTCGGCGGTCGATATTGCGCAAACAACGGCAGAGATCAAGGATTACGTGAAAGGAATACCTGGGAGCAACTACATGATCAATCGGCGGAGAAAAACGCGATGAGAAAACTCGCGACTATAATACTATTTACCCTGGGATTGAATGCCTGTGCAACGCTGAAAATAGGAGACAATCAATCCATTTTTCGCCACAACCAGGAAAAGAAGCTTGCCGTGGCCGTCAAGCTCCAGAAGGAGGGCAAATTATCAGCCGCCGTGGAATCGCTGAAAGCACTCTGCGCGGAACAGGGGGTCCCGGGCATAACCGATGAGGCGTTGTTCCGGCTCAGCATGCTTTATCTTATTAATGGTCTGGACAATGATAAGGAATTCATTCAACTTGCCCAGCATTACATTCAACGGCTGAGTAAGGAATATGCTTACAGCTCCTGGGCAGGAATGGCGACTCCGGTAGCGGAACTGCTTTCAACAACCGCGGAGCACCGCCGGCAGATACAGAACATAAAAAACCAGAACCAGGCATTATCGAAAGAAAACCAGTCGTTGTCCAAGGAAAACCAGTCGTTGTCCAAGGAAAACCAGGAACTTCGACAGAATATTGAAAAACTGAAGCGCCTTGATCTTGAACTCGAACAGAAGCATTAAGAGATACACAAGGTTAAGTCAATCACTGCCATCGTTAAACGGCCCCAGGGACACCAAATTCTCTTCAATGGATTGCTTTCCGCAGCTACTGCCGCCATCCCAGAGGAACTCCGGACTTGGCTGCATCATTGTCCAGGTCGGCAAGCTTTTTCTGAATATTTATCACATGCTCCTCGTCCCGCTTGATCACCTCGTCCAATTCATTGAATGCTATCCGGTCTCTAGGTTTTGAATATATTGTTCTTTTTCGCCGCAGTTCCGTCAATTTCTCCTTTTTCCCCGGCAGATTGTCCTGTATGTTTTTTATTTCATCCCGTAGCGACTTGAAACTTGATCGCCACCACATCTCATCATGCCCGCCAAAGGGGAGAGCGCCATTCTGACCGGTTGGGGCAATAGATTCAGCGGGTTTTTCTGTTGCCTGGATCATCGGCGTTACATCCACTTCCTTTGCCTTGTTCCTGAAACTGGGTGGAATTTTGTCCGGGTTGTCGGTAAAATGCAGCTCTCCATCTTTGTCGGTCCATTGATAGATCTCTGCATGTGCAACAGCAACCATAAACATGACACCTGCCAGCAAAATGATATATCTCATCCCTCTCTCCCCGGCACATAAAATTCAGGTGGATGATTTGCCTCATCTCCCGCCTTTTACCAACTCTTACATATAATTAGAGCACCTAAGGCCTTGTCAGTCAACATTTAAATTGACGTTTTATAAATGGCAGTGTATAGTTACTCGCTATGAATTCAATGGGTTATCCAATTTCCAAGGAGCACAACATGAAGTTAAGTATCACCCTGCTGGCGCTTATCATCGGAATACTCTCCTCAACCTCATCATACGCAACGGAAACCAAAGACATCCTGTTCAAGTTCAAATACGCCGAGCCGGTGGTCTTCAGCCATGACATCCATCTTGCCAAATATCACAACAACTGCAGGATTTGCCACAATACCATATTCAACATAAAAGAGCCCAGACATTACACAATGGCGGAGATGGAAAAGACCAAGGCCTGCGGGTCCTGCCATACCGGCATCAAGGCGTTCAGCGTCTCCTCGGAAAAGGATTGCGTTCGTTGCCACAAGGGTAAGCCGAGAAGCATAACATATCGGCAAAAGGGAGCGACTGAAGCGACATTCCGTCATGAGATCCACATAGCCAAGACCGGCGGAAAGTGCAAGAGCTGCCACAACGGCAAGGTGATAACCGGCAAGGAAAAGAAGGTCACCATGGCCGAGATGGAAAAGGGGAAGACCTGCGGCGCCTGCCATAATGACAAGGCCGCCTTCACCGTAGCCGGCAATTGCGGACGGTGCCACAAGGGGATGACACCAAGGGAGATCGAATTCAAGGTGAAGGGTGCAACAGATGCCCAATTCAGCCACAAATTCCACTTGGGCTCATATTCATGCAAGGATTGTCATACCAAGGTCTTTCCCTACAAGGCAACTCCGAACCAGTTCACCATGGCCGTAATGGGACAGGGAAAAGCATGCGGGTTCTGCCATAACGACAAGGACGCATTCACCGTTGCCGGCAATTGCGACCGTTGTCACAAAGGGTTCAAGCCTGCGAACATCACCTTCAAGACAGATGGAGGGGAAGTCAAGTTCAGCCACGAATTCCATCTGGGAATGTACAAATGCGCGGATTGCCACACCGGACGGTTTCCCTACAAAGCAGGGGTCAAACATTTCGGAATGGCTGGACTGGAGGCGGGGAACTCCTGCGGTGGTTGCCATAACGGCAAGGACGCCTTTACTGTCAAGGAGAGCTGTGAGAAGTGCCACAAGATGTAGATTCGGTATTTAAGTGAAAAAAGGTGGAGGGTATTCCCTCCGCCTTTTTTTGTCAACTCGCATCCAAGACCTTTCTCTAATAGACTTGTGGCATTAGACCTCAGCTATAGAGGGAGGAGATGATGGGAAGACAACTAAGGGACTCGGAAAATGCCGATATACCAATTATGGCACCCGGATTTGGGTCAGATTTTGTCGAGCTGATTGAGCAAAACCGCAGACGTAGCAGTGCTACGTCGAGGATTTTGCGACTGAGGCACGGCGAAATAAGGCCCGAGGACGGGATGCTAAAACGGGATATTGGTGTTTTCCGAGTCCCTAATCATCAACGCTGAGAGCACAGCTTTCCTTGTTCTCTTCAGACCATCATCTTGCAATCTTGCAAGCCTGAACACCACTGACTTTCCAGTT
>Ga0210377_10001169_pt1 | contig 24116 bp, 22 predicted proteins | sample PLM4_65_b1redo_FD_155480 | JGI IMG/M metagenome (GOLD analysis project Ga0210377, IMG submission 155480) | Groundwater sediment microbial communities from an aquifer in East River, Colorado, USA - PLM4_65_b1 redo | ecosystem: Environmental > Terrestrial > Soil > Riparian zone | place: USA: East...
CGCATCCACGGCTTTGTGGATGGGATTTTGTACATTCCTCCCGATAACACACCCGACCCATCCTTTGTAGGTTTTTGGGCGCTGGAGTTTAAAACCACTGCCGGTTCTGAATTTGACAAAATTAAATCTGCCAAACAGCCGAAAGAGGAACACACTCGCCAGGCACAGATCTACCTATGGGGCATGGAGTTGTACTTTGATGGGCAGATCCCCTTGAAGGGCGCGATCATCTATTATGAAAACCGCGATACGCTTGAACACGCTGCCTATCAAATCCCTGCCGACCCTGACGGTGTTGCAGACCTGATGGCGCGTGTGCAACAAATGCTCATCGCCGTGGATGGCGGATCGCTCCCGACGGATTACCTGCCTGAAGATCATTGGGGGCATCATTACTGTCCGTACCTGGATATTTGCGAACCGGGTCAGCGTGCGATGGAATGGCAGAAACAGCAGCCGCGTACACTTCCCGATGAAGTGGTGGCAAGCATGATCGCGAAACGCATCGTTGCCAAAAAGGGCGGCGAGAAGATGACCGAGAAAAAGAAGAAAGGGCATCGTTCACTGGAGGAGCTGACACAAGAATTGAAATGGGAACAATAATTCCGTCATTGCGAGGAGGGTGTAACCCGACGACACTTGCACCTGCGTGCACACTTGCCCCGGGCGCAAGTGCCGGGGAGTGCAGGTGAGTAATCCCTTGTCGTGTCAGAGATTGCTTTGCCCTGGCGGGCTCGCAATGACGAGTAAGTCTAATTTTCCTTTCACCTGAGAGATTTATACTGGCGGGTGAAAGGAAAAATAAAAATGCTTGATATTGGTGTCCCCGAACTTCTGATCGTTCTTGTCATCATGGTTTTGATCTTCGGACCCGGTCGCATCGCCAGGACCATGGGTGAGCTTGGGAAGGGCATCAGCTCTTTTCGCGATTCACTTTCCTCTGAAGATAAGTCTGATTCTGTTTCGGATGCGAATACTACTCCCAGGTAATCGCCACGTGAATTCACAAAAGAAGAGAAAAAGTATGAAGATTGGCGCCAAAATACGGACAATCTTCACTTTTTGATTCTCTGTGCTATTATCATAATTATCGCTACTTCACATAAAAGGAACCACTCTCAATGAGAAACAAAATCATTTCCATATCACTTAGCCTGATCTTCCTGCTCTCCGCCTGTGCCTCTCCTGCTGAACCAGCGAGCTTGAAGATCGCGGTCCTGCCGATCATCGACACGCTCCCGATGTATGTGGCACAACAGGCAGGTCTATTCATGAAGCATGGCGTCAGTGTTGAATTTATTCCCGTTGCCTCCGCGCCCGAACGCGACCAGATCCTTGCCGCAAAACAGGCGGATGGCACGATCAATGAGACACTGGCAGTAATGTTGTTCAATAAAGAGTCGGTGCAGATGCAGGTGGTGCGGTATGCGTTGCGACCCACGGAAGGACATGGTCATTTCTTCATCATCGCTTCGGGGCAGAGCGGCATCACATCCGTGGATGGGCTCAAAGGCGTTGAGATCGGCGTCTCGCAGGGAACCGTGATCGAGTATGTCACCGAACGTCTCTTGCAAGCGGCGGGCTTTGGCGCGGACGAGATCAAGACTATTGCCGTGCCGAAGATCCCTGACCGCATGGCGTTGCTTGCCTCCGGTGAATTGAAAGCAGGCGTCATGCCTGATCCGTTGGCTTCGCTGGTCGTGGCCCAGGGCGGCGTCATCGTGGCAGACGATTCAAAGTATCCTGAATACGGTTTCAGTGTCATCTCCTTCCGCAAGGCAGTCATCGAAGAGAACCCGCAGGCGGTCAAAGGTTTTCTGGCAGCCATCGAAGAAGCGACCACACTGGTTAATGCCGAGCCTGCGAAATACAAAAATGTCTTGAGCGAGCAGAGCCTTGTCCCGGCACCGTTGCTGGATGCCTATCAGCCGCCGGTCTTCCCTGCTGCGGGTGTGCCCACCGAAGCCGAATGGCAGGACGCGATGAACTGGCTGAAGGAAAAAGGAATGCTGGATGTCGACGTCTCCTACGCGGATTCGGTCAACGCCACGCTTCTTCCTTAGCTGGTAATTGATTCCGATTCGATTGACCATTCCTCTTCTAAGCTTTGTACAATGATATTGCAGTGACCCCGAAGGGGTCAACTGATTATAGAATTCGTGAAATAGACCGTTCAACCCCGGAGGGATATCATAAGAATGGCATTGCTATGTCATCCCTTTGGGATTTGAAAATCCTTGTTCTGAATCTATAATCTTGCCATCCCTTCGGGATTGTTCCTCATTTCAAAAGTACTATGATCAACATCCGCTCGATTGGTTTCGCCTACTCCAACCTCTCGCCGCTCTTCAAGAACTTCTCTCTCGAGATTTCCCGCGGCGAGACATGGGCGATTCTTGGTCCATCGGGTTGCGGTAAAACGACATTGCTCTATCTACTCGCTGGCTTACGTTTCCCGATAGCTGGAAGCATCGAGATCGACGGTGAAAGACTTACACGCCCGCGCCCCCATAGCGGATTGATCTTACAGGATTACGGTTTACTTCCGTGGTCAACCGTGCGCGAAAACGTGGAATTGGGTCTACGTGTGCGGAAGTTTTACGGTGACGATGGTAAACATGCGCCGATTAATTTTCAACCCGAAAACAGTGAGGCGTATTGGCTGGAACGTTTGGGAATAGACACAATTGCCGACAAATATCCTGCCCAGATCTCCGGTGGTCAACGTCAACGCACCGCCATCGCGCGGACGCTTGCTCTCGAACCCGATCTACTTCTCATGGATGAACCTTTCTCCTCGCTGGATGAAGTCACGCGCGAAGACCTGCAAAGTTTGACCTTGTCCCTGTGTGCAGAAAAGCAATTGACACTGATCGTGGTCACCCATGCGATTGAAGAAGCCGTTGTTCTGGGGAAGCGAATCCTTTTGCTGGATGAAGTACCCACCCGGACTGCAAAAGTTTTTGAGAATCCCGCCGCCGGGACGGAAGGTCATAGGGGAAGCAAGGACTATCAGGAATTATGCAACTTACTGCGCAGGGAGATGCAACATGAAACGGCGTGACGTTCTGTTGGCGGCGGTTGCTCTCCTGGTCATCTGGCAGGCGGCAGCGATGATCGTCAACCTTCCCATCCTGCCTCAACCGCTGGAAGTGTTGCGCGTGTTCTTCCGTGAACTGCGCCGGGGGGACATGTTGATCCACTTCGCGGTCAGCCTGTGGCGCGTCACAGCGGGGATGGTGCTGTCGGTGTTTGTGGCGGCTCCTGCGGGGCTGGCAATCGGCGGGTCCAAGCGATTAGACCGTTTCTTTTCTCCGTTCATCTATTTGTTGTATCCGATCCCCAAAGTCGTTCTCGTACCGGTCGTCATCCTGTTCCTGGGAATTGGTGATACGGCGAAGATCGCCATCCTATTCTTGATCCTATTCTTCCAAATACTGGTACTCGTCCGTGATCAAGCCTCGGGACTTGCTCCACAGTTGATTCAGAGTCTACGCAGCCTCGGCGCGGGACGTCGCGCCTTGTTCCGATTTATATATCTCCCTGCCAGCCTGCCCGCCATTCTGACCGCCCTGCGCCAATCGATCGGCACGGCGGTGGCAGTGCTCTACATCACAGAACTCTCCGCCACGAAATACGGACTGGGTTATTACATTTACTATAAGGGCAGCACGCTGCTGGATTACCCTGCCATGTACGCGGGTGTGATCGCCATGAGCCTGCTCGGGCTGGGTATGTATTTCAGTGTGGATTGGCTGGAACGAAAATGGTGCAAGTGGAAGTTTGTGAGTTGAACACAACTTTACCAGTGATGCATAAGAAAATTTTTACCACAGAGAACACAGAGTCCACGGAGAAAATCAAAAAAGAATCTCTGTGTTCTCCGTGGACTCTGTGGTTAAAGCTTGAAGCTTAACCGAACAATAGCCCCACCCAGAACAACAAACTAAAGACCAACGCTGTCTGACCTGTCATTGCAAGCGCGGCATTCAATGGGCGTCCTTTTTGAGTCAACACAACTCGCGCAGCTTGTACGGCAAATGGCAACGACAACCACGTCAGCAACGCCGACCACGGTATCAAGCCTGCCCATGCCACGGGGATCAAAATTATATACGCGACGATCATGCAGGTCATGTATTGGATCTTTGTACCCTGTTCACCCAACCTCACTGCCAGTGTATGCTTGCCAGCCTTGCGGTCATTTTCGAGATCGCGTAAATTATTCACCACCAGAATCGCCGTGATGATCAGTCCGGGCGGGATCGTCATCCACCACACGGCGGGCGAGACAAAACCCGCCTGTATGTAATAGGTACCCGCCACTGATGCGAGACCGAAGAAGATAAAAACAAAAAAATCACCCAGCCCGTGATAACCGATCGGAAAGGGTCCACCTGTGTAGGCAATGGCTGAAAGGATCGCCGCGATGCCCAGGAAAATGATGAGCCAGCCGCCAAGCCAAGCCAGATACAATCCCAACAACGCCGCCAGAGCAAATACAACCACCATGCCAATTTTCACCTGCTTTGGAGTGAGCATGCCAGCCTGAGTCACGCGCGTGGGACCCAAGCGTTCTGCCGTATCCGTGCCACGCTCGAAATCGAAGACATCATTGGCAAGGTTACTGCCGATCTGGAGGAGTAACGCTGTGAATAAACAGACCAGTACGGCATCGAGTCGAAAATATCCATCCCGCCATGACAACGCGGCTCCCATCAATACTCCTGCCGCTGCCGCAGGCAATGTCCGTGGGCGGATCGCCAGCATCCATGCATTCCAGTTAAAAGAATTTTGTCTGACCAAGTTTTGCTCCATTGCTCAAATCAATTTGGGCAGTATAACTTATATAATAGACCTCTTGCAAAAGTGCTCCCGCCGCAGTCCTTGCGAAGCATCCCCTTGAGACCGGCGGTGGGGACGCAGCCTTGAGCAAAGATTTTGCCGACTTATGCAAGAGGTCCAATGCCCACGGTCACACACCTGCCTGGTTTGCTAAGCAAATCACGGGCGGTGCCAGGGAATTGCGCTCTCCCGCCTTTGAAAAAGCGCAATTTGTCAGCACGCTGGGTATAATTGTCGAATTCACTCCAGGAGACCGAATGACCCAATTGACAGGCAGCGAGCGCGCGAAATATGTCCAGAACATGTTCACGCGCATTGCCAGACGATACGATTTGATGAATCGCCTTATGACCGGTGGACAGGACATCCGCTGGAGGAAACGCGTCATCGAACTGGCACGGATGAAAAACCACGCCTCTTTCCTGGACCTTGGAACGGGTACCGGTGATCTGGCGCGCGAGGCGCTTTCACAGTTTCCCCAGTCCAGTATCGTCGCCGCGGATTTTACTTTCGAAATGATGCGGGTTGGGCAAAGGACCGGTCCACTCAACTTTTCCACTGCTGATGCACTTCGCTTACCGTTCAACAACTTTTCCTTCGATGCGGTAGTCTCTGGCTTCCTCATGCGCAATGTGATCGACCTGCAAAAAGCGCTGGAGGAACAATACCGCGTGCTGAAACACGGCGGGCGAATTGTGATCCTGGATACGACCCGCCCGAAGAGAAATATCCTTTCACCATTCATCTGGCTTCATATGCACTTTATCATTCCCACCCTGGGTGGACTCCTAACCGGCTCAGGCGATGCCTATCGCTACCTGCCTGAAACCACGGAGGGATTCGTCACTGCCGAGGAACTGGCGACGCGCATGGCGATCGCCGGATTCAAAAAGATAGATTTTCAGAGATTTATGTTTGGCACAATAGCCATCCACTGGGGAGAAAAACTACTTTCGAACGGAGGTTCAAAATGATCAATCTTGCTGCCGGGAAATGTGTCCCTTGCCGCGCAGGCGAACCATCCCTCACCGAAACAGAAATCGAAGAATTGATGTTCCACGTCCCGCAATGGCAATTCATCGTGCGGGATGGCATCCCACATATACAGCGCATCTTCAAGTTCAAAGAGTATGTCCAGGCTGTAGAATTCACCAATAAGATCGCCGCCATCGCCGAAGAAGAAGACCATCATCCGCTCATCATTCTTGAATGGGGAAAAGTCACCGCCCAATGGTGGACGCACACCGTGAAAGGCTTACACAAAAACGATTTCATCATGGCAGCAAAGACAGATGAGCTCTTCGGATAGCTCAACGCCCTGGCGGCGAAATTTATCCCGCCGCGATTTTTTGAAATTGTTGAAGGTAGGCGCAATCGACATGGGTGTGCTCTTCGCAGGCGCAGCCGGGTGGAGCTTCCTCGTTGAACCGAATCGGGTGAAGATCGAAAACGTCACCCTGAAATTGCCAAGGCTGACCCCAGGGTTTGCTGGTATTCGCATTGCCCAGATCAGTGACATCCATATGGGGGGATGGATGGACGCCGAGCGCTTTCAGCGTGTGATCGATCTGGTAACGGAGCAGAACCCCGACTTGTTATTGCTCACCGGAGACTTTTTGATCGGCCACGTTTTTGATAAAAACTCCGAGGGGCATTTGCAAGATTTGATCGACATCTTGTTGCCTCTGGCGAAATCCATTCCTTCTTTTGGAATTCTTGGCAACCACGATTATTGGACGAACGCGAGCGCGGTTCGTGAGATGCTGAAATCAAGCGGGATCATGGATCTATCAAATTCCATTTTTACGATCTCGCGTGGCGCTGAGAAATTACATCTATGTGGTGTGGATGATGTTTGGGAAGGGTATGCCAGCCTGGAGAATGTGATCGATCAGCTAAAAGATGAGGCTCCTGCGATCCTGCTGGCTCATGAACCAGACTTCGCCGATGTCAGCGCAGCGACGAATCGGTTTGATCTACAGGTTTCGGGTCACTCACATGGCGGGCAGGTGGTTTTTCCGTTTTACGGTCCACCCATTCTGCCATATCTGGGACAAAAATATCACACTGGGTTGTATCAGGTGGGAAATATGATTCAGTACACAAACCGAGGTGTGGGAATGGCGATGGTGCCGGTTCGGTTTAATTGTCCGCCGGAGATTACTTTATTCACTCTTGAGTGCTCTCAGGAGGTCTGACCATCCGTCGCGAGTTTTGGGGAAATGTTTGAATACGTCTCGGTCTGTATGAATTGTGCAACTTCATTTGCTTGTATCGTATCCAGCAATTTAACAGCGGCATCCACTACAAGTGGATCGAATTGTGTTCCGGCATGTCGCAATAATTCTTCTTTGACCTTTTCGAGTTTTAGTGCCCGACGATAAGGTCTATCCGACGTCATGGCTTCTATTGCGTCAGCCGCGGAAATGATCCGCGCCTCGATGGATATTTGATTTCCGACAAGCCGATCCGGATAACCTCCACCGTTAAAAAATTCATGGTGATGACGAATGATCAGAGCAAGTGGGCGGAGTGATGGACTGTTCCTAATAAGCTCTTCACCCATGGCGGAGTGTTGCTTGACGATTTCGAACTCTTCAGGGGTTAATTTCTCCGGCTTGGTGAGAATTTCCATTGGGATTCCCAATTTCCCAATATCGTGCAGTAAACCAGCCTTTCGGACCAAGTCCACTTGCTTCTCATTTAACCCAAGTGTTTTTGCGATTTCCGTGGCGTAGCGGCTCACTTGTTTGGAATGCCCAAGCACATAGGGATCGCGTAGGTCTATAATCTCCGAAAGGGTTACCAGTAAGCCTTCATTGATGTCGGATATTTCCTCCGATTTCTTCTTTAGGATCTGGTTTTTCTCACGTAATTCTGTAACCATCTCACGGGTACGGTCAATATACTGCTTTTGACTGATTCGCAGTAGGATCATGGGAATTACCATTAATAGCAGTCCTACTACATGGTTGTGTTGGTATCCAAAGATCAGCGCATATGTAATGAGACCAATGCCCAGATAATAGGGAGCCAGCCAACTGAATTGTTCCTGCCATAATTGTCGGATGGATTGGTTCAAATCCAGCCCCATTCCAATGGCAACCATCCAGGTGGTGATAAGGTATAGGACTCCGGCGGCAATGAGACATATCCCGATCTGATACACCACAGACAGGGTTAGGAATGGCTTGCCTGTCAGAACCATGAGGCTGACTATCAATGCCCCTGACAAAAGATGATTGCTTAAGTTGAAAATGAAACGGCTAAATGGACTTCGGAACTTGATCAACAAAGCCACTGCCAGCACAAAACTTGCCAGGATGATCCCTACGGTCCCAAAGAGCAAATAAGCCACGAGGATTGGTATGGCGGAGGTGGATATCGAGCTCTGCTTCACATACAGGTCAATGGAAAAGATTTCTGAAAGGATGATCATGCTGGCGATTACGATCATACCTGCCCAGTCGAACGTCTGTAAGGTCATGTCGAGGGGCACCCAAATGGTCAAGACTGCTACGGACAGGACCGCAAACAAGGCAAGTCCGCCAATGAAGAGTGCGACTGCATTTTTGGATCCCACAGGTAATTTTTTCTCAACATCTGGTTTTAACTGGGCACCAGCAGCAGATTGGACTGGTTCTTCTTCGATGGTTTTGATGGGATCAGTCTGCTTGGCGTAAGGCTTTGCTTTCGTGTGTAGGGAACTGTCCACGGGTACAGGGGCATCTGTCGGCTGAGGATGGAGGCGTGCCGGTTCCTTGCCGCTTTCAATAAAATCCAGATAGGTGTCGTTGGAAAAGGCAAAGGTCCGATTACGTCCACTCAGTTTTGAATGGTAAAGCGCCAGATCGGCATTGTGAATGATCTCTTCCTGGCTTTGGCTGAAATTCTCCCGATGTGCCACCCCCAGACTCAAAGTGGCTCGAATGGGCTTGATGCTTGTAGGAACGGTAAACTCTAAATCTTCCACTTTCTTGCGGATGATCTCAGCGCGTTCAAATGCCTGAGCAATGGTGGATTCGGGCAATAGAATGGCAAATTCCTCGCCGCCAAACCGGCAGACTACATCGTAGTCTCGTACAGCGTTTTTCATGGCATGTGCCACCCCGATCAGAACTTCATCGCCAGCCAGGTGACCGTAGGTATTATTTACATTTCGGAGAAGATCAAGATCGGCAAGGATGACTGATATCGGACGGTCGAAGCGGTTGGCTCGCGCCAATTCGTTGAAAAGGTGCTTCTTGAAATATTCATGGTTGAATAAACCGGTTTTAGGATCGATCTCCGTTTTGCGCTCGAGGGCAGGTACGCGCAATGTGCTATAGATCAGATACAGCGGTATCGTAAAAAGCAATACGGCAAATGCGTTGTAATACCAAACAATGGAAAGGCTGGCGCCAAAAACTAATAGCGCCAGATCGAGCATTAATGGGAAAAAATCGAAGATGCCTGATTTTTTGAAGTTTTCTCCACGTGCAAGCCAAACCACGATCCCCACCATCAAGTGATTTAATACATTAAAGACTGCCATGCTGACAAAAATTGCCAGAATAGCTTGCCAGGTATTGATGGATCTAGCCGGGTTGATCCAAAAATATGTGAAGCTGGCTGCCCACATTGCTATAAAATAATTGCCGATATTAAATAACTGACCATACCATTTTGGATTGTTCCAGAACCATTCCACTATGTTAGAAACCAGGATAACGATTAAGGTGGGCGGAAGTCCGAGTGTGACAAACGAGAAGCCGTATATGAGAAAGCTGAAAGTGTAATGAGAATTGTCTGTCGCGCCTATCACCTTCAGCACCAAGGCAAGCGATGCCAGCACGCAAAGAATGAAGAGTAATCCGGGTTGATCGATCTCTATGCGGTTGATTTGCCAGAGAAAAATGGCGGACCCAATCAGGTATGTCGAGACAAGATAGAGCTTGGTTTTCGTGGGTAATGATTTCATGGCAATGCCCTACATGCATAAATTCTGTAACAATCGTGCCATCGCTTTTTGTTTATATAGATTTCACCATTCGGCTACAAAACGGAGTATATAATCCCGATGTTCTATGTATAGTTTAAATTCCGTACTGTCAAAATATTTGACGGCGTCGGGGGAATTCCCGACGCCGTATAGGAAGAGTTGTTTGCTTATTTGTTCCAACCGACGGTCGGCAGGGGTTGTAACAATCGAAGCTGGCGTAGACCCTGTGCTATTGTTAGTGCTGCGAGGTTTACAACTACGGTCAACAAAATTATTCCAGAGGTAGCAATTGTCAGTTTCATATGGGGAGCCTCATTTTTACAGAATATAAACGAAATATATTATTGATCCCAGTAATCGGTATTCCAGCCCACCGTATTCCAACCGACGGTGTTCCAGCCGACCGTATTCCAGCCGACCGTGTTCCAACCAACTGTGTTCCAGCCAACGGAGTTCCAGCCGGTGCTTGCCCAGGTAATGGGTTCCGATCCCGTTGTCAGCAACTGGCTGGGAAGTGTTTTCGTATTTGCCGATGCGGTTGTCTTTGTCTTTACAGCTGCATACACATCCAGATAACCAGAGCCTGCTTTTTTCGAATTGTAGCTGGTCCATGATTTATTGGCTGTGGACATCAAACGATATTTGACTTGATCGGGGGTCAGGTTAGGCTCTGATTGTAACAGGATGGCAACCGCTCCACTGACCATTGGTGCAGATACAGATGTGCCCGACATCTTGAAGTATGTCTGGTTGATCACATTGGCGGGGTGGGCTTGTGCCATGCCCATATTGGTATTGACCAGGCGGGCAATAATATTTCTGCCTGGGGCAACGAGATCAGGCTTGACGAAGCCATCTGATGTGGTCCCATAGGCAGAAAAGGATGTCACAACATCGTCACTCAGTGATGTGGTGCCTTTGTCATCGGTTGCACCGACTGTAATGACGAACGGATCATTCGCTGGCGGATATAGGATCCCAGTTGCCTGATTGCCTGCAGATGTGACAACGACGATCTTGTTGAACCACAGAATTTCCACCGCTGCATCCAGGGGACTGGTGTGATAGGACTCGGCAACGGTGCTATTAAAGGATATGTTTACAACCCGTATATTGTAGGTGCTTTTATTGTTGAGAATCCACTGCAGCCCCGCAATAACATCGGAGGACCTGGCACTGCCATCATCATTGGTGACTTTGACGTTGATAACGTTTGCCATGGGAGCCACGCCGATGTACTTACCATTGGAATCGCTTCCATCACCGGCGGCGACGCTGGAAACATGTGTCCCATGCCCGTATCCATCCGATGTGTTTTGGTTGTAATCCGTGTTGAAGTAAACATTGGCTACCTGGCGATTCACGCCCATAGTGGTGTACAGGTCACCGCTTGGGTTGATGCCACTGTCGACAATCGCGATGCCAACATTTTTCCCCTGTAAATAGGGCGAGTTATTCCAAGCCTTGTCAGCCTTGATCGTAGAAATGTAGGCGTTTGCCAGATTGGCAGTGTCAATGCACTGTGAGCAGGCTGAAGAGACCACCTTTGCATCCAAACTGACCCAACGGACCGTTTCCATGCGGGATAGCTCGACAGCTGACTGAGCGGTCATCTCGGCTGCAAAAGCGTTGATGATGCCCAAGTCCTGGGTAACCTGCCCATCCAAGTCAACAACCAAATCCTCTGCATCTGCTGTGACTGCGGATTTCTGGACAATGACTTGTACTATCTGACCAGGGTTATGTATCGACATCTCGAGTAGCAGGGGTTGGACTTTTGCTGCAGGCACCTGTTGCGTGGAGATAAACCCAGTTGAAAAGAGAAGTACTGCGACGATCAGGAATTGAAAGTATCGTGAGAATTTCATGGAAGAATTCCTTTCCTTCAGATAAAGTGCCTGATCATATTTTGCTTTCTTTATATAAATCATGGAATACGTAGGTGTACATATTTCCCCCATCTTCTGTTTACAAATTTGTAGATAAACCGGTTCCTTCAAGTGTCTGCAATGCTACCTCGTCGCAATCCATAGGAACGCATACTATTAAGCCAGGAATGTTGGCGGGGCCCGATGTCGGCAAAGAGAAGTCTTTCAAAGGTTGATCCAACCCAGGGTCCAGAAAGAGGCGGTCTTTTGGGAATCTATGTATCCAGCGGCAGAATTCCGCGTTTCACCGCGTATCGGACCAGTTCAGTCTGTCCGTGAAGCCCTAATTTCTTCATCATCCTAGTCCGGTGTAATTCGGCCGTGCGCGGACTGATGGAAAGGATCCTGGCTATTTCCGAGGCGGTCTTTCCTTCAGACGCCATTTGAAGGATTTCACGCTCCCGGGCTGTAAGGGTTTCATATGGATCGAGTTCGGCATATCCCACTGGCTCGCTCGCTGCATTCAATAGCCTTTCAGGTAGTTTCGGGCTTATATATTTGGTATTGAGTAAAGCTGCATGTATGGCATTGATGATCTCATCCGGTGCACTGTCTTTCAGTACGTACCCACATGCGCCAGAGCGAAAAGCTTCCACAACATATGGATCAGCGCTTTGCATCGAGAGGACGATCATGCGGGTTTTTGGCGATCGATGCCGGACTTGTTTCAAAACTTCGAGGCCGTTCAAGTTGGGCATCATCAGATCGACCACTACAATTTCGGGATGAAGCTTTTCCACCAATTCGATCACCTGGAGACCGTCTTGCGCCTCTCCCACGACCGAAAAGTTTGTCTCTGTTTCGAGCAGGTTTCGCAAGCCCCGGCGTACGAGCGGATGGTCATCTGCCAGCAGGATGGTTACGGTCAATTCTCCTCCTCTCGAGTGGCTTGCCTGTCAACGGAAGCGCAGCCACAATTTGTGTGCCTTGATTGATGAAAGATTCGATCACAGTATATCCGCCGACCAGGCTGGCTCTCTCACGTATTCCACCCAGACCCGAGGTTGGTCTGTTCGTAATCGCTGACAGGTCAAATCCCTTGCCCTGGTCGAGGATCTCCAGCCAGAGGACTTTCTCCTGTACAATGAGCCCTACAAAGACTTCGGTCACTTGAGCATGGCGTGCTACATTTGTCAGGGCTTCCTGGGTAATTCTATAGGCGGTTGTTTCCACTTCTGGGGGAAATCTTTCAGTGAGATTATCGCTATGGAAATTGACACGGATACCGGTTTGTGCGCTGAATCGTTCGATATGCCAGCGCAGCGTTGGAAGAAGCCCCATGTCATCCAACATCCCTGGGCGCAGGTTGAGCGACATTTCTCTTACCTGTCCAATGGTGTCACCCACGGTTTTTTGAATTTCCTCCAAGGATGCCTTTTGTACATTTCCCTCTTGTTTCTTCGCGCTTTCCAACATGAACTGAAGTCCGGTTAATAGCTGCCCAAGGTGGTCGTGTAATTCGCGGGCAATATGCCTGCGTTCCTCCTCCTGTACCTCCACGATGCTTTTTGCCAGTTTTCTTTGCTGTTCCCTGCCCAGACGTACTTGCCTGAAGAGACTGGCGTTCGTTAACGAGATCGCTGCCTGGTCAGTCAATCCTTTGAGAAGCTTTCGATCGGCACTCTGGAGCAGGTTGGGATGGTCTGTAAAAATGGAAGCAAGGATGCCCATCAATTCCTCATTGTGAAAGATCCCTGCCAGGACCATGTCATGGATATTCTCCCGCTGAAAAAATTGCAGGTAGGGAAGGTTGCTTAAATTCTGAACGTCGCTGATGAAGACGACCGGATTGGAAGTGGATATGAGTGAATGAACTATATCTGCTGGGACCGTAAACTGATTTTCGCCATACGTCCGTAATTGCTCTTCTTCGGAGACGCCTGAGACATTGAAATATATATCTTTTTTACCATCGAATAAAAAGACGGCAGTCCCCGAGGCTTTGATGGCATGGTTGGTCAATTTGCAAATTGTGTCCAATACATTATTCAGTTCAAGATCTGAGTTCAACTGTTCGGCTGATTTTACAAGTGTCTCTGCCCGCTCCGCCTGTCGTTGAATTTCATCTATTGCTTCTTTTCGTTTTCTGATATCGCGAAACGCAACAACCATATCGTTGGTTGAGGAATTATTCCCATCGATCATGGTGATATTCATTTCAATGGGTATGTTTTTGCCGGTCCGACTCAGGAGAATCGCTTCGAGAGTGGGGGCGTAACCAGTTTTGTATGGGGCTTCCTGTTTGGTCCAAAAATCGACGGGCCGATGGGTGTTTTCATCGAGCAGCGTAACGACATCCCGTATGGATCTCCCGATGGCTTCGGTTTGACTCCAACCTGTCAGACTCTGCGCAACCGGATTGATGTATCGGATCTGTCCATCATTGTTGATGGCAACGACCCCATCTGCAATGCTGTTGAGGATACCAGTCAGCCATTTTCGACCTTCCTGGATCTCTTTTTCAAACTGGTTTCGCAGGGATGCAATTTCAAGGGTGGTGATGATCTGTCTATCTGTGAATGGGATAAAAATGTAACCGAATGGTCCTGTGCCTTTTGCCTGCCGCAATGTCGATTGCCCGACATATTCAGTCATATAAATGATGGGTATATCGTGCTCTATCTGAATAAGCTCCCCGGTCTTTATGCCATCCTTCCCTTTTTGCAGACGGATATTCATGATGATCATTTCCGGCGCAAGGGTCCTGATGCTCTGTATTGCATCACCGCTCGACACGCAAATGCCGACCACTTCATATCCGAAATTGGTCAAGCGTTTTTGAAGGTCCCGGCTAACGGAATTATTGTTTTCGATAATAAGGATTTTGACTGTCATGTCAACTACACATCTATTCGTCTCTCACAATGGACATAGACCGCAATGGATTGCAACGAGGATGGAACAATCTTTTTTGCAGTGTATTGTTCAGCACCATGGCTTCTTGCCCGGCAACAGGAATAACCGGAATTTTGTAAGATAATTATTCCTTTAGATTTCGGATTTTTTGTTTGAAGGATAATTCATCAAGCTGCTTGAGCATTTTCAGCGCCAATGACTGATTCCCCAGCCAGCCAATGAGCGCCGCCTGAAGTTTGGTCCACCCGCTGGGCGGATTGGGTAAAGCCAGCGCTGATGAAAAGTCTACGAGGCGGTCATCAAGTTGGAACGTTGAGCGGCTCAAGCGTTTTACTTTCGGGCTGGCATTCAGAAACTCGCGCAGGGATTCGCATTCAGCGGGGCTCATCCATTGCGGCAGGTCGGAGGTGGCTTTGAAATTGCTGACGAGGGCGAGATCCTGGAGAAGTTTTTTGTGCTCCGGTGAAAGAGTATTTTCTTTTTCGACGAAATAGGCCACATCAGGGTCGGTCGCCACCAGCGGTTGGAGCCACAGGCGGTTGACCGTGTTCCGAATGGCGTTTCGAGTGCCGGGTGTGGTGGGGTTGTAGAGCAGGATGGCATCGCGCGGGTCTTCCCATTTGCCTGAGACATCTGTGCCCACGCGGATGGCGTCACACAAGCCCAGTGATGGCAGGATGGGCGCACCACAGGTCAGGAAATAGGCGTCTGCGCCCATCGCTTCGCGCATGACCTTGAGTCCGTGGCGGTAGGCGGCTTCACGCGGTATATCTACGTGGCGTTTGCCGGGGAGTGCGCCTGCATAGAGGAAGTCTAATTTGAGGTAATCGAATCCCCAACCACGGACTTTCTTCATCAGTGCAGTGAGCCATTCCAGCACGAGGGGATGAGTCGTATCCAGTGCGTATACCCGTTCTCCCCAGTTGAAGCCTGCCGAGACGAATTTCCCGCGCTCATCACGCAGGAACCAATCAGGGTGTTCGCGGAATAGACGGGATGTTTCCAAAGCGATCAACGGTGCGAGCCAAAGCCCGGCCTTGCGCCCCGTGGATTTGATCTTCTCTGCCATGGCGTTCATGCCTTCTGGGAACTTTGCATTCGCTTCCCAATCACCGATGGAGAGTTGCCAGCCATCATCCACTTGCAAGACGTCGAAGGGCAGATCTACCAATTTGTCGAAAACAGAGTACAACGTGGTTTCATTGATGGCGGTGTATAAGCTATACCACGAGCACCAGACGCGCGGCGTTGGTCGATCCGATTTTTGACCGAGTCGTTTACCGAGTTCATCCGCATATTTGGCAAAAACGGTCTCTTCGTTTCCCCGGGCAATGAACCATTCACCTTCGCTGGTGTCATATTTGCCTTCCAGTTGATTCTCGCGCAAGGTTACATGGGCATCCAGCCCGAGTGCGCCAAGCAAAAGGATGTCACCCTCCGCGAATTCGAGCGCGGCAACCCATGAGCTGTGCGGAGATGTTTCGTAGGCGTAGACGGGATCCAATTGCATGGGATGGAGCAGCGTTGGACGCTGGACCGGCAGAGGCGTCAGGTCGGTCCATGCCGCGAGCGACCAGGATTGCCATCCGTGGCGGTAAAACTTCCTCGGAAGCTGAGGCAGGCTCAGGCGTAGAGAGGAGGCGCTGACGAGTTGTGAGTCTCCGGTTGGGGGCAGGGAGTCCAGTTGGAGAGGTTGAGTAGCCATGGGAGCGATTATCCTGCTTAAGTTGTTGACGGTCAAATGGAGTTGTGGCATAATCCCTGAAGTCATATTATCCCGAATAGGGAAAGGCAGTGAAGAGAACGAGTAGATTTGCCAAGACTGTCAGCGAGCCTGGTATAGTGAGAGCAGGTCAGTGATGCAAATTGAAAATCATCTCGGAGCCGCGAGCTGAAATTAGTCGGGTAGTTCGATAGTTTGATGGTCGGATGATCGGGTAAAAGTAGGTGAGCCGAAGTTGTTCTGCGTTACAAGAACAAGGCGATGTTAGTCGTCTTCTGAGTGCCGCGCAAGCTGTATGGGCGAAGCGTGGAATCAGGGTGGTACCGCGAGCAACGCTCGTCCCTGTTCTGGGATGAGTGTTTTTGTTTAAGTACAAAACGTCCCGCAGGTTGGATTAGCACAACAAGGTTTTGGAAAGGAACCTGTGGGACGGTAGGCAGCACTACGAGACTACTTGACTAGGTAACTAGGAGACTAAAATGTTTAAACCTGTAAGCCCCAAACTCAATGTGACTTCCACCGAAGATAATGTGCTGAAGTTCTGGAAGCAGCGCGATATCTTCAAGAAGACACTTGAGCAACGCGAAGGCGGACCCGAATACGTGTTCTTCGAGGGACCGCCGACCGCCAATGGAAAGCCTGGCGTGCACCATGTGCTGGCGCGCGCCTTCAAGGATATGTTCCCACGCTACAAGATCATGCGCGGCTATCATGTCTCGCGCCGCGGCGGCTGGGATACGCACGGTTTGCCGGTCGAGATCGAAGTGGAGAAGCAGCTCGGTTTCAACAACAAGCAGCAGATCGAGGAATACGGCATCGATAAGTTCAACGAACTTTGCAGAAAGTCCGTTTTTACCTATATCCAGGATTGGGAGAAGATGACCGACCGCATCGCCTTCTGGGTCGATCTGGAGGATGCGTACGTAACCTACACCAACGACTACATCGAGTCGGTCTGGTGGATCTTGAAGAATTTCTGGGATAAGGATCTGCTCTATAAGGGCTATAAGGTTGTGCCCTATTGCCCGCGTTGCGGCACGCCTCTTTCGGACCATGAAGTTGCCCAGGGCTACGACGACGCCACCGACCCTTCGGTTTTTGTCCGCATGCCGCTGGTCGATAAGCCTGATACTTCACTGCTGGTGTGGACGACCACTCCGTGGACGCTGCCTGGTAACGTGGCGGTGGTGGCGCACCCCGATGTGGATTATGTGACGGTCGAACGCGATAATAACGGTGTGAAGGAAAAACTGATCCTTGCCCAGAAGTTGGTCGAAAAAGTATTCGTCGGAGAGGAAGTCAAAGTCCTGGATACATTCAAGGGCAAGAAACTCAACGGCATGAAATATCATCCGTTGTATACCTTCCTGCCTGTCGACAAGCCCGCCTACTACGTTGTGATGGGCGATTACGTCACGACCGAAGATGGTACCGGCTTGGTTCATACAGCTCCGGCGTTCGGTCAGGAAGATATGGAGACCGGCAAGAAATACGGTTTGCCCGTGTTGATGACTGTGGCTCCGGATGGCACGTTCATACCGGAAGTGACCCCATGGCGCGGACAGTTTGTCAAGGATGCCGATCCGTTCATCATCGAAGACCTGCGGGCGCGCGGCTTGCTCTACAAATCGGAAGCGTACACACACACGTATCCGTTCTGCTGGCGCTGCAAGACTCCGCTTTTGTATTACGCGCGCTCTTCATGGTATATCCGCACGAGCGCCTATCGCGACCGTCTTGTGGAATTGAATAACACCATAAACTGGGTGCCCGAGCACACCAAGGAAGGTCGCTTTGGGAACTGGCTGGCAAACAACATCGACTGGTCGCTGTCACGCGAACGCTATTGGGGCACACCGCTCCCGGTCTGGGAGTGCGAAAATTGCGCCCATCGCGAGTGTGTTGGCTCTGTCGGTGAACTTTCCGAGAAAGCCGGACGTGACTTGAGTGAACTCGATCTGCACCGCCCCTACGTGGATAATGTCCATTGGGCGTGCCCCGATTGTGGCGGTCAAATGACGCGCGTCAAAGACCTGATCGACGTGTGGTTCGACTCGGGTTCCATGCCTGTGGCACAGTGGCACTACCCGTTCGAGAACAAGGAAAAGTTCGAGGAACAATTCCCGGCGGATTACATCTGTGAAGCGGTAGACCAGACGCGTGGCTGGTTCTATACCCTGCATGCCATCAGCACATTGCTCTTCGATGAAGTCGCGTTCAAGAATGTTCTCTCACTGGGGCATATCCAGGATGGCGAAGGTCGCAAGATGTCCAAGTCGTTGGGCAACATCGTCCAGCCGTGGGATGTTCTGAATGCTCACGGCGCGGATGCTTTGCGCTGGTATCTTTATACGGCGACGCCGCCGGGAGTGGAACGTCGCTTCTCTTCCGAATTGGTGGGCGAGGTGATACGTAGTTTCACGCTCACGTTGTGGAATGTCTATTCGTTCTTCGTGACATACGCGAACCTCGATAAACCCACCGTTACCACCATGCCAATAGCGACCAGTGATCTGGACCGTTGGCTGCTCTCTGAATTAAATGTGCTCGTCCGTGACGTGACAGATGGGTACGAACAGTATGACGTGCCGAACGCGACGCGCCCGATCGAAGCCTTCGTGGAAAAACTATCCACGTGGTATCTGAGACGGTCCCGCCGCCGCTTCTGGAAGTCGGAATCTGATTCCGATAAACAAGCCGCCTACTCCACCTTATACACCGCGCTTGTCACGGTGGCGAAATTGCTGGCGCCTGCCATGCCGTTTCTGGCGGAGGAACTCTATCAAAACCTCGTCCGTTCCGTGGACGACACCGCGGCGGAGTCAGTGCATCTTGCCAAGTGGCCCGAAGTGCTGCCCGAGATGATCGACGAATCGCTCAACCGTGACATGAACCTGGTGATGAAGCTGGTCTCACTCGGACATTCTGCCCGCCAAAAAGCGAATCGCAAGGTCCGCCAGCCGTTGGCAGAAGTGGCATTCTCGCTGGGCAATGCCAATGAGCGTAAAGCCGTCGAGACCTATGCCGACTTGTTCATGGATGAATTGAACGTCAAGCAAGTCCGTTTGCTGGATACTGCCACCGAGGCATTGTCGCATGCGGTCAAACCTTTGCCGAAGCAGCTTGGACAAAAATATGGCAACAAGTTCCCGGCGATCCAAAAGGCGATCCTGGCAATGAGTTCTGAGGAAGCGGCACTTCCATTGTTGGAAGGAAAGCCGTTACGAGTGGTAGCCAACGGTGAGACCTATGATGTCTTGCCCGAAGAAGTGGAAGTGAAGGCGCAGGCGAAGGAAGGTTTCGCTGTGGCAGAAGACGGTCCGTATGTGGCGGCGCTCGTCACCGAGTTGACCCCCGAGCTGGTGCAGGAAGGCTTGACGCGTGAATTTGTCCGCCGCGTGCAGGATCTGCGCAAGAGCGCTGACTTGGACGTCGCCGATCGCATTGAGCTGTTCGTCGAAGCCTCCGCAGGCTTGAGGTCCGCGTTGGAAGCGCACAAGGACTACATCACCGCCGAAACGCTGACGTCCAAGCTCGTGTTTGGGAATCCGCCCGCTGATGCATCCGTAGTCGAAGATACCTTTGACGGTGAAACGGTCAAGGCGGGGTTGGTCAAGAAATAGGTTTGGCGTGGTGCGGGATGCCATTCTGCACTACATAAATAAAATTGAAAGGCACATCGCAAGGTGTGCCTTTTCTTTTATAATAACCCCATCTAACTAATCAACGACAACGAGGTGCAACGTGTTACAAAAATTTCCTCTCTGGGCGCGGAAGGCGCTCGCAAATGGGGTCCATCTCTTCACAGCGACCGGGGCGGTCTGGGGATTCCTGACTTTGCTTGCCATCTGGGAAGGAGACTACAAACTGGCGATTATCTACATCGTTGTGGCGATGTTCGTGGATGGCTTTGATGGCATTATGGCGCGCTGGCTGGATGTCAAGACGTATGCCAAATGGATCGATGGCAGCCTGATGGACAACATCATCGATTTCCTCACGTATGTGGTGGTGGCTTCCCTGTTATTGATCAAAGTCCCTAACCTGATGCCGGCAGGACTCGAGATGGTTGCAGCGATTTCGATCCTGCTCACATCAGCATTTCAATTCTCTCAGGCTGAAGCCAAGACGGATAATCAATCGTATTTCTTCAAGGGTTTTCCGTCGGTCTGGAATTTCCTTGTGTTGTATATGATGCTGTTGAAATTGAACCCGTGGATCAATTTTGCCCTGGTGGTGATCTGCAATATTCTCATCTTCGTGCCCGTGAAATATTTGTACCCGACCCGCAACACACGCATGCGACGCCTGACCCTTGGCTTTACATATGTCTACGGCGCACTCGGCGTTTGGGGACTCCTGCAATACCCCGATGTACCCCAATGGGTTGCCCCTGCTTCTTTTGTGTACGTGGCGTATTACGCCGCGTTGAGCTTCTTCCCGAAATTGGGCACGCCAAAATCTGCATAGCATGTTTATGAGCCATGCTCTCGGCGGCGTCCCAATGGGATGCTTCGCAAGGGACGCCGCCGAGAGCATAAATCAGCTTAAGATGTATATCGAAAAAGTTTCCGAAGTAACCGAAGAGATCTTCAATGCGGTAAAGAGATTGGTTCCGCAACTGGGCGCTCACAAGGCGAATCCCACCTGGGAGGAGTTGAGCGCCCTGGTCCATTCGGAAGCCTCCACGCTGCTGATCGCGCGTTACCCGGATGAGAAAAGTGATATTGCTGGAATTCTGACGTTGTCGGTTTACCGCGTGCCGACCGGCATCCGCTCCATCGTGGAGGATGTGATCGTGGACCAAGCCATGCGCCGCCGCGGCATCGCCGAAGCCCTGATGCTGCGAGCCATTGACCTGGCAAGAGAAGCAGGCGCAAGCGGCGTGTCACTCACATCCAACCCGAAGCGCGAGGCTGCGAATAAGTTGTATCAATCGATGGGATTCCAAAAGCGGGAAACGAACGCGTATTTTTATAAGCTGGAGTAAATGACCGTCAGGTTATGTTTGTTGTGTTTTATGATTCTTAGCCGCACTTTAAAAAACAAAGCCTTTAAATCTCAAAATAACAGTTTGTCCTGCGGCGGTTGAGTTCGCCTTATCAATTTAAGCTGTTGCGAGAAGCACACGAACGTTAACAACCTTTTATTTCCCCAGAACAATAACCTCGGTTAGTTTGTCTCGTAATTGTTGTCGAAGACATGAAACAAACTGGTGCCTTCCTATTTCTGCAAAAGTTTCGTCTCAATTGCCTTTACGAACTCTTCAGCTGAAGTGAAGACCTCAGTGGCTTGTTCTACCGTAATCACTTTTGACTTCTGATAGTCCCCTGCCTGACGCATATCAAAAGCATGATGGATGATTTTGCTCATTTCCTTTGGAAAAATTCCCTGGCGGACAAACAACTCATCGAATTTTGCGAGCACACCTGCATGTTTGTTCGGCTCGACATCCGCAGTAACGAGCAAAGCCAGTGCAGCGTAAAAAACGGCGTAGTAAGCACGATTTACGATGCTTGCTGGACTTCCACCATTTACCATAAGTAAACGCGAATCCTGTAACATCTCCTGCGCCAAATCGAGACGATATTGCACGAGATCTTTCTTGTATGATTTATCCTGTTTCACACTACGATCCCTTCCAATTCAATATTTCGGTAGAAGGGTAGAAATGCAAAACGTTTCATCTGTTCTTTTGTGTCAGGAATGACAGAAATGACTTTGCCAGCATCGAAACCTACTTCCCATGCAATATCAGAAGCCAGTCTCGTAGTTTTGGCATCAATGCTCGGAAGAATCACCAGCAGGTCAATATCTGATTCTTTAGTGGCATCGCCCCGGGCTTGGGAGCCAAACAGAATGACCCGAACAGATTGCCCTAACTCTTTTCTAAGGCGTTTCCGGACTTCTTGGGCAAGTTTGAGTGCTCGTACTCTAGGACGAAGTTTTTTCATAGGGATAATTATAATCCTTCATCTGAAGAAAGATTTGCTGAAAATCGAGCTTGTCACGACTAAAGAGTCGTCTTCGCCTCGTATATGCATCTGGCCGTCAAATTGACGGCATGGCGGAACACTTGTTTTGTCCTTGAATACCAGCGAGTTCGCCTTATATCAACCAACAAAAAGACTGGCTATCTAATTAGGATAGCCAGTCTTGATTTTAGGATTGCGTTTTTATAGTCTCTGTAAACGTGCCCATACCCTCGGGCGCTTTTTCGTAGGCGCCGCGATATTCCTGTGGCAGCAACTCCGCCACGCGGTACATCATCTCATCCGCGATCTGCTGGCGGGTTTCGCCCCTCATCTTCACTCCATCCACCTTCAAGCGGAAGACTTCTCCGACACGCATGGTAAAGTCCGTGCGTTTGAGGCGTTTCAGATTCTTCAAATAATTTTCTCCGCCCCAATGTGCAATAGGCAAGATCGGCACACCCGAACGGACTGCCAGCAAGACCGCGCCGGGATACGCGCGCAGGAGTCGTCCGTTTTTGTTACGCGTCCCCTCCGGAGCGATACCGAAGATCATGCCGTTTTCGAGTGCTTCCATTGCTTTTCGTAAGGCAGTAGTATCCGCTTCACCGCGCCGGATGGGGATCATGCCCCATAAATTAAAAACCCAGTTCAAGAACCAGTTGTCCCATGACTCGATCTTTGCCCAGCCAATAAATTTCCGCGGCTGCAACAGCGCAAAGAAGACCGGCACTTCGATCTGCCCAGTATGGTTCGAGATGACGATCAGCGGTCCCTTCATGGGGAACTTATCCAACTCATTACCCGCGTGGATGCGGCACGTGATCCGTACATAAATATTGATAACGAACGCAGTAAACCAATACATTGGATTCATAGCGCCGTTATAAACTCCAAGGCATGGGGAACAAGCTCAATCGAAAGTGACTGACCCTCCTTGCAGAGCGTCTCTCCATCGCAGTGGGCGGGGAGAGTCCCTTTCAGGGCGGTAATCTTTATTTTGCGGGCGCGACCGGTTGTTATTTCAGGATGAGTCGCTTGTGTCCCACTAAAAAAGCTAGGCAGAATTTGCAGAACGCGGAATTTTCCCACGGCGCCTGCGATACACAGATCAAAGGTATTGTCGTAGGGTAGACCTTTGGGTGCCATGAAAAAGCCTCCACCCATGCGTTGACCGTTCATGATCGAGACCATCAACGCGCCTTGTTCAACGCACTGGTCATCGTATTCGATGCGGACAGTCGGCGCTTTGAAATAGAGGAAGATCGTTTCCAGAGCCGCGATCAGATATGCCAGCAAGCCGCGCGTCCAGCGGATGTTTGCTGCTACAAACCCAACATAGGCATCAAAGCCGACCCCCACGCCGTTGCCGAAGTAACGTCCGTTTGGGTAATCGCCGCCGCTGACCTTGCCGATGTCCATCCATTTGCGGTCGTTCCTGGCGATCAAGGCGATGCTTTCCTCAAGGTTTCCTCGCACGCCCATGCCATACGCCAGATCGTTACCTGTGCCCACCGGCAGGATGCCCATGGCAGTGTGGTTGAATCCTGCCTCGCGCGCCTTCATCAGCCCGTTAAGCGCTTCGTTGGCTGTGCCGTCTCCGCTGGCGGTGACCACCACATCGAACTTTTCACGCGCGGCTTTCTCGGTCAATTCCGCGGCATGCCAGGGGCACTCGGTCTGTACCAGGTCATAGTCAAGGTTGTGTGATTTCAACAGGGCTTCAATTTGTGGAATGGCTTTCCCTGCGAACCCCCGTCCGGATGTTGGATTTACGATGATGAGATATTTCATCCATAGGCTCCCAAAAG